>Ga0206124_10001444_pt1 | contig 18753 bp, 14 predicted proteins | sample Helgoland_Spring_3_FD_148671 | JGI IMG/M metagenome (GOLD analysis project Ga0206124, IMG submission 148671) | Pelagic subsurface seawater microbial communities from Kabeltonne, Helgoland, North Sea - Helgoland_Spring_Bloom_20160321_2 | ecosystem: Environmental > Aquatic > Marine > Epipelagic ... | reverse complement strand
GAAAATACTGAGAGCAAAAAGATAAAGGTGCTAACATATGCAATAAGTATATCTTCTATGTTTATTGGGATATTGATAACAATAATAACAGGTTATATAAAATTCAATGATTATCAAAATAAATTAGAAATAATTAGCAGTCGCCTATCATTATTATTGCAATATCAAAAGAAATTTGAAGTAATTAAGTTTCAATTATCAACATATTCCCTGCCAAAAAACAAGGATAATAACGAATTGGTTCAATGCAGAAAACATAATTGTATAACAAAAGAAATTCTAAAAGATTTCAGTAATAATCTCAATAAGTTAGAAGAAGATATACAAAATAACGAATTATTAAAGTACATTACTGATAAAAACGAAATTAGATATTATAGAGAATATGTTGATACATACATTAAAGACATTATGTATAATAATTACATAAAAACATTGACATCATATGTAGATAATGACGATAATGATGGTGTAGATACTGACGATGAAGTAGAAAAGAAAAAGCAAATATTGGAAAGAATAACAAGCATAGCTAATAATAAAAATAATAAAAATATAAAACATATAATTGATTATAACATTTTCAAAGATATAAAGGATTTAAATGAATTAAAAGAGAGAAAAGAATTAAGCGAAAAAGAGAAAAGATATAGCGTATAAATATTTGATTATTGACATTTATAATATATAATTTTTATATATAATAATTATATAGAAATGTCTGGTAATACAGAAGAGCTTGATTTACTTAAAGAATTAGGTAAAATATTAGATGATATACATGATTTTGCTGATAATAATATCGCAAAACCAGTAAATAAATTTACAGATGAAAATATTAAAAAACCATTGAAAAACAACTTAAATATAAATATATAGTAATTTACAGAGAATAGTTAAGGACTTTATCATCATACATTTTTTTTATTACAGCATGCATATTTATTACATCGTATTTAGAATTGTGTGCATTTTCTAGTTCCTTATCAAATGCGAATTTATATATTTCTTTTAAAGATGGATTTTTATGCCTACCGTATTGATTAATAATTTTTAGAATACCCTTACAATGTTTCATTGTACATAATAGCTCTTTTTTATTAATTTCTTCAATGATATGTGTTTTATCACGTCTATATAATTCTGATTTAATCACATTAATATCAAACGCTATATTATGTGCTACAATATGCTTTACAGATTTTAGATTTTCATAAAATATATCAAAAGCTTTATCAAAATCAACGCCCTTGTCAATTGATATTTCATTAGTAATACCATGAAATTGCGAATTAGCAATATTAAATTTCTCTTTTTTAATTATATAATCGTGTATTTCTAATTCATTAAATTTATTATCTGTTATCATATATGATAGTTGGACTATACGAGCTGAATCATAACGATTAAGAAGCGTATAACACGGATATTCACCCCATTTTAAATTTAAATTTTTAGTAACAGGTAGTCCAATTGTTTCAGTATCAATAAATAAAGCCATTTTTATAATTATAATTATAAATATCTTATATCAATTTTTAATAATTTTTGATAGTACTTTATTATAAAAGTAATCAACGAGAGTTTCCCATCTATAATTTTTAAGGATATTTTCTCTGCCATTTTCTCCGTGTATTTTTGCTAATTCGGGATCGCTGAAATAAGTCCAAAAACCATTTGCAAAATCATGCGGGTCTGTTAATTCAGCCTTGCCACCAATGCCATTGGATTTATTGTCTAAATAATAATAAAATTTAGGTTCGACGGGTATAGAATTATCTTTTGATAAATATTCTCTAATGCCACCGACATAAGAGGATACCTGTGGTTTCCCGAGACCCAAACACTCAAATACAGTTAATTCGTAACCTCCGCCATTACAATTGTTGCAACCAACGTCACAAGAATTATATAATATATTTATTTCTCTATCTGATAGTTGTTGTGGAGTTTGTACTTCTACAATAGTTGATTTTACATATTCGAGAGGTACATTTCTAAATTTGACTTCGTTTTCCAAGACATCCCATAAATTCCAATAAGCATCTATTGATGTCCCTACTATAAGTTTTACAGGACGTTTTGTGTATTCGTTAGTAATTAAATCCTTACAATTTTCAATATTAGCTTTATAATGCATTTCAACAAATTCAACCCATGCAATTATTGTATGATCCCAGCATTTTCTAGGTTGATTTCTATTTAAATTTAATACCATAAAATCATCATCATTATATTTAAAATATGTCCTAGCAATACTTTTTGGTATAGGGTAATAAGAGTTTGTATCAAATCCATGTGGAAAAGTATAAATTGGTAAGTCATTTTTAATTCCCAATTTTCTGGCAATATCCTGCCAATAGGGTGTAAAAGCAATTATAGCATCAAAATGTTTATTTAATAATTCAATATACCCTTTTTTTTGGTAAGGGTATACTTGGTCCATGTATGAAACAAGTTTAAAGTTTTTTCTTTCGCTGTTACATTCATTTATAATAGTACTTGTTAATGCTGTTGTAATCATATTGTCGTTGAATATTATGATTACGTCTTGTGGATTTTTTTTGATGTAATCGCCAATTTCTTTTTCTCCAAATCCACTTCGTTTAGGATTTTCAGTTGCCATTGCATCATGTATCTTGACATTTTTTGGAATATTATCACGTAGACCTTTACCATTTGTATTAGCAACATTTTGAAAACCATAAATAGTTAAATCAATATCTTTATATTCTCCTAAATATTTTGAAATATAATATACGACTTTTGAATATCCATTACTTGTACCGATAGGATAAGTCCCGCATAACATAACACGTGTTTTATTTTTTTCAGGTGGAGTCCACCAGTTAATAGATTTTTTTTCTGTTTCTTCGCCAACAATTATAGTATTATTAATAAGATCTGATAAATTAACTGTCATTATTACATGATAATTATACTATAAATCTTATATATCATTTAAAAAAATTAGTTTAAATATTTTGCTGCGAAACATGTTGAGGAATATGACTTTGCATATGATTATAATTAAATGGACTCATTTGTTGATGTGGTTGAGGTAAATTCATAGAATACATCTTATTATTATTGATATATGGTTCCAACATATGTGTAGTTTTTTTCATGCCAATTTGAATAGATAATTCAACTAAATAATCACACAATAATATAATTATTCCTCCTATAAATAGTATTATAAAAACATTGATTATCAAATTAATATTATTCTGCGCTTTTTTATTTTCTTCAATACTTTTTGATAATATAACCTCTCTTTTTTTAAGTTCTTCGATTTCTTTTTCTAATATACTTGTTTTATTATCAGCTTTTTGTGGTTCATTATATCCGCCAGACCCCATTGTGTTAGAAAACTTCATTTGATTAAAAAAAGCATTTTTTTCATCTCCGTCAATTTTAAGTTCTAATGCTTTCAAATATTGGAGTGCATCAGAAGCTTTTTTCCTTTCTTCCGGGCTAAGATTAAAATCGGACGAATTTAATAAATTATTACCATTTTTTAGCACTGTACTCGTATATTCATTTGTATTATTATTTGTATAAGATACGCTATTATTATTTGGCATATAATTAGATAATTTATTATTAGGATTATATTTAACCTCGTCGTTTAAATTGTTAATATCAAAATATTGTTCTAAATCTTCATCATAATAAGGCATAATTTTGTTATTTGAAGCCATATTCGACATATCGATATCTTTTGGTGAATTAAAATTTTCTTCGGTATAAACTTTCATGGCGTCATTGAATTCTTTTTTACAATTACCTGATGGAGGAATTGTATATATTGGGGATTGTAAGGGTGCGCAATTTTTACTAGCATTTTGAATATATTCTTCATAATCATGTATTTTTTCACTAGATGCAGATAATTTACTCATTTCAATATTTGAGGGCCCCTTGCTTAAATTACTTTCTTGAACATTTAATGATCTATCTTTTTTCTTTTTCTTCATTTTATCAAAACCATCTAAATTATATGCCTCTTGTAATGTAGAATACTGCATACTCTTTTTTTAAGATATTCTCTATTATACAAAAAGGAAAGAAAAACACAAAAAAAATATTTATATAATATAATTGTAAAGGAGGAATATGAATGACTTTGAATTCGATGATATTCTTTACACTATATTAAAAGGGATTATATCGGGTTTTTTAATAGCGTACTTAATAATATTAGGTTTGAGACCATCAGCAGAATATCCAGATAATATTATAGAAATAATAGATAATCCGTGGATATTCGTAGTATTGATCTTAATAAATTTCTATGCAATGCAATGGGATTTAACAATAGGTCTTCTATTATTATTATCAATAATAGCTTTATTGCTTGATGTAATTATATTTACAGAAGGCGAGGTGTTTAATAGTGATATCAATATTGAACAATTCAAGGAAGAAAAAGAAAAAGAAGAAGAAAAAGAAGAAGAAAAAGAAGAAGAAAAAGAAGAAGAAAAAGAAGAAGAAAAAGAAGAAGAAAAAGAAGAAGAAAAAGAAGAAAAAAAAGAAAAAAAAAAAGAAGATAAAAAGGTAGAGAAAAAGGTAGAGAAAAAGGTAGAGAAAAAGGTAGAGAAAAAGGTAGATAAATTTTTAAATGATGAAAAATTTACAAATGAAGTTGTAAGTCGTGTATTATTATCAATACAAAAGAATTTTAAGAATTTAACTACTAATGAATAAATTTACTTATAATAAGTAGAATATGTTAGCAAATATCGAAGGCATCGAACCATTATCTATATTTTTTTTAATATTAGTACAATTTGGAGGAAGATATCTTAAAATAGAGCTCACACAAGCACAGCAAAAAATAATAAACAATGCTATATTTCAAACAATATTGTTGTTTTCAATAGTTTTTATGGCAACTAAAAGCTTCGCAAAAAGTGTTATTATAGTTTCATTATTATATATATTTATAAATGTATTATTCAATGAAAATCATAAATATAATGTCTTATCGAAAAAATGGTTAATTAGGGAAAAGATTCTTAAAAATAGTAAGATAAAACCATTAAAAGACATTTATAAGAAAAATATCGAACATCTTAGATAATTTTCTGATATCTATCAATTATTTTATCAAATTCTAGAATATTACTATTATTTATATCGATTACATTTTTTAATGCTTCTTCTTTTTTTTGAATTTCATTATTTAGTTCTGCTTTATTTTTTTCTAATACTTCGATGTAATTTTTATAATTTTCATTATTATGTTTTATCTTAATGTATTCTTTTACTAAATCTATAAAAAAAGCGGTTCCTTCCTTTTTATTAAATAGTTTTAAATTTTTATTATTATATTCCCGGCAATACGGGCATTTATACTTTATGAATATCTCATTTCTATCATCAAAATAGATATACGATTTATTATCAAAATTATTGCAACATGATATACATATATTCTTATCACAAGTATAACAATTTAAATTATCAGAAATTGTATTATCGCAACATATATAACATTCTTTATCTGACATTTATTTAATATATATAAAAATATATAAGGAATATAACTATATATACTTATAAGCTGCTATAGCTCAGTTGGTTAGAGCACTCGGCTGTTAACCGGGTGGTCGCAGGTTCGAGCCCTGCTAGCAGCGACTATATTTTTTATATTAATATTAAAAAACTATTTAATATTAATTTCTGATTTACAATATTATAATGAAGTATGAAAAATTGCAATGGATTTTGTTTACAATAAATGAAAAGCCAAAAAGAAAATTTATAATAACCGATCAAGAAAGGCCTAGAAGAAAATTTATAATAACCGATCAAGAAAGGCCTAGAAGAAAGTTTATAATAACCGACCAAGAAAGGCCTAGAAGAAAATTTATAATAACCGACCAAGAAAGGCCTAGAAGAAAATTTATAATAACCGATCAAGAAAGGCCTAAAAGAAAATTTATAATAACCGATCAAGAAAGGCCTAAAAGAAAATTTATAATAACCGATCAAGAAAGGCCTAAAAGAAAATTTATAATAACCGACTAAAAAAAAATATTATATATTTAATAGATTTGTACTATGAATATTATAGAATATAATGATATAGATAATAAAGGATTAGAACAAAGTATTATTGATAAATTGGTATCTAAAAGGGAAAAATTAATAGTTGATGGAAAAAAATTTTATTTTTCTCTTTCTTTACCATTGATTGATTACAATAATGATAAAAATATAAAGGGTAAAAATACTCAATATGAAACCGGATTAGACTATTCTAGTCTTCTGACAGAGAAAATAAGTGGTCTATATATATATAAACTAATTTTTTATTTAGAAAAAGATAAATATATAATTACTGATGACATAGATAAACTTAATTTCATTGATAAAAATGCAAAGATATTAAAATTATTTATAAATATAATTGATAAATGCGAGCGTGATTATCGTAGACTAAATGAAATTTTATATATTATTAAAAAGCACGTAACATGGTTAGATTTTTTTAATAGTTATAAAATGATAGAATATCTAGATAAATTATTATATTATATTTTAACTTACAATAATATTGTAAATGATATGATAATGATAGTTTCGCGAATAATAATTATTATAGAATATGATAAAGATAAAAAAGATAATAATGATTATGAATTATTCAAAAATCGCATAAAAGTGTTTCAAAAAAATGTTATATTTTTAAAAGACAGTTTGGAACAAACAAGACATGGTACCATGCAGAGAATATCATATTTAGATTCGGGAACAACAAGAATATTAACGATTGTTGCCGCAATTTTTTTACCAACTTCATTTATAATATCATTATTATCAATGCCATTTAATGGAGTACCTTTTAAAGGTACAAAGAATGGTTATTTTATAGTATTATCAATAATAATAGCAATATTTTTAACACTATTATATTTATTCCTTGAAGATTTCAAAAATTTATTTAGAAAGCAATAAAAATAAAAATTGATTATTTTTTTAAAATAATTTAAACATAAGACGAGTTATTTTAACTACTATAATTAAGAGATATGTCAATTTATCCAGAACTATCTTACAATGACCAAAAAGTTGAAATCCAAGAGGTTAAAGGTATTCAATTTAGTGTATTGGGTCCCGATGAAATAATTAAACGTTCAGTTGTAGAAATCAATAAAACCGATACATACGCAGGTAGCGAACCTATTATAGGTGGTTTATTTGATTCCCGTATGGGAGTATTAGAACATAATCGTATATGTTGTACATGTGAACAAAAGAATATTTTCTGTCCTGGACATTTTGGACATATTGTATTAGCAAAACCTGTATTTCATGCAATGTTTTTTGATATTACTAAAAAACTATTGAATTGTGTTTGTTATAAATGTTCTAAATGTTTAATTTCGCCAGATACACAACATAAGGATTTTAAAAACGATATGGCTAAAATTCTTTCGATTAAAAATAATCAAAAAAGATGGGAGGCTTATTACAAACTATGTAATACAACAACTAAGTTGAGATCATGTGGAGATGATGGTGTTGTTGGATGTGGTGCCTTGCGTCCTACTAAGTTTCATAAAGAAAACGCAATGAAAATTATCGCAGAATGGAAGGATAAGAAAAAAGAAGAAAAAATATCGCAAGAATTTACAGCCGAAGATATCCTCAAAATATTTAAAAGAATCACTGAACGCGAAATGGAAATGATGGGATTTATCCCTAAATGGAATAGACCTGAATGGATGATATGTACTGTATTACCGGTACCTCCACCAGCTGTTCGCCCAAGTATTATTGAGGAGAACGGTCAAAGACGGGAAGATGATTTAACACATAAGCTAAGTGATATTATTAAGACAAACAATAGTATTATTGATAAAATTAATAAAGGGGCTTCGGAAGATACTATTAAGTATATTACTATGCTTTTACAATATCACGTATTTACATTTATTAATAATCAAATACCAGGTCTAGCTCCTTCACAGCAAAGAAATGGTCGTAAACTTAAATCAGTATCTGATCGTATGAAAAAGAAAGAAGGGCGTATCAGGGGTAATCTTAATGGTAAACGTGTAGATCAATCAGCGCGCTCTGTTATTACACCCGACCCTTATATCAGTATTGATGAATTGGGTGTTCCTATAAAAGTAGCAATCAATATTACTTTTCCAGAAACAGTTAATCAATATAATATTGATAAAATGCGAGAATTGATAATGAATGGTTCAGACAATTGGCCAGGAGCAAGATATATTAAGAAAAACAATACAACAATCAATCTAAAATATTCTCGTAATCTTGAACAAAATGCAAGTGAGTTAAAGTTTGGGGATGTTGTACATAGACATCTTAAAGATGGTGATTTTGTATTGTTTAACAGACAACCTTCTTTACATAAAATGTCTATGATGTGTCATAAAGTAGTTATTATGCCATATCAAACGTTTAGGTTGAATGTTCTCGATACTCCACCATATAATGCTGATTTTGATGGAGATGAAATGAATTTGCATTGCCCTCAAAGTGTACAAACGATGAATGAATTAATGGATATTGCTGCGGTACCTTATATGATATTGGCGCCAAGAGATGGTAAACCAATTATTGAAATAGTTCAAGATACATTATTGGGTTCTTATAGATTGACTAAGGATATTACAAATATGCAAGATAAAACGCTAGCAAATATTCAAATGGTTAATAGTTATTTTGGTGGTAGTTTAAAGAAACCTGATAAAAAATATACATATACAGGAAAGGAGGCGTATTCGCAAATATTGCCACCTGGTCTTTACATAAATAGAAAAAATAAGAAAGATGAAAGAGTAGTTATAAATAATAGTGAATTAGAAAAAGGTAATCTAGATAAAAATGTGTTTCATGGTATTACGACTGGATTGATTCCCGTAATATATCATGATTATGGACCATTTGAAACGCGGAAATTTTTAGATAATACACAGCGATTAGTGTGTAGATGGTTACTTACAGCCGGATTTAGTGTTGGAATTAGTGATTTGGTAACTGACAAAGATACTGATGAAAAGCTTAAAAATAAGATTAAGGAGATGAAAAAGAAAGCTTATGATAAACTTGATGATATCCGTAGAGGTACTATTGATAATAATAGTATATTTAATAATGAAGAATATATTGAACGTGAAATCATTGGTATTCTAAATGAAACAACTAGCGAAGTAGGCAAGATTGGTTTATCGCAAATTGATGAAAATAAGAATAGAATGATTAATATGGTTAAATCGGGATCAAAAGGTAAGGAAACAAATGTTGCCCAAATGATTGCATGTGTTGGACAACAAAATGTAGATGGTAAACGAATTACATATGGGTTTACCGATAGAACACTCCCTCATTTTACCAAATATGACGATGGACCAGAAGCAAGGGGGTTTGTTAAAAATAGCTTTATTACTGGGTTATCACCCCAAGAAGTTTTCTTTCATGCTATGGGTGGTCGCGAGGGACTTATAGACACTGCTGTTAAAACTTCTGAAACAGGCTATATTCAGCGCAGATTAGTAAAAGCGATGGAAGATTCAAAAATACATTATGATAATACAGTCAGAACTGCTATTGGTTCTATTATTCAATATATTTATGGAGAAGATGGTATGGACGGATGTAAAATTGAAGTACAATTTATTAATACAATTGATAAAGAATTATTAGAAATAGACCAAGAATATAATTTGAAATCAACTGATAATGCTTCGATTCACATGACAAAAGAAGCATTTGATAGTATTAATGGTGATACTTATAAAAAATGTAATAAACATTTTGAAGAAATGCTCGAAGATAAAGAGTTTTTGATTAAATATGTATTTAATGGTGAGAAAAAGAAGTTTATTAATTATCCAATTCCATTTGACAGAATTATTAACAATGCGAATAAACGCTTGCAATCAATTGGCGTTGATGCATTTAAAACTGATTTAAAACCAGATTATGTATTAACTACTATTGATAAGCTAATAAAAGAGTTATTTATCAAAAATAATTTGCAAGGAATGAAATTCTTTCATATCTTGTTGAGAATTCATTTAAATCCCAAAAAATTAATATTTCATAATCATTTCACAAAAGAAATATTTGATTGGATTGTTGAACAAGTTAACGAATATTTTAAGCAGGCTATTGCACAACCAGGAGAAATGGTAGGAATAGTTGCTGCTCAAACAATTGGAGAATTAGGTACTCAAATGACACTTGACTCGTTTCATGTGTCAGGGACGGCAGCAGCTGTGAAAGCCACATCGGGTGTACCGAGACTTAAAGAGATCTTATCAGCCACAAAGAAAACGAAAACTCCAACATTAATAATCTATATGAAACAAGATGTAGCTAGTATTGTTAACCCTGATATGAATGAAGATGGTGAAATTACAGATTCTCGTATTAATATTACAAAAAATCATGCCATGAACATCAAAAATTCAATAGAAATTACAAAATTATCTGATATTCTAGAATATAGTGAAATCTATTGGGATAATGGTGAATATTATGATACAAATATTGAAAAGGATCAGGGTATTATGAAGGTATACAAAGAGTTTGAAGAAATTGAAAGCAATAGATGTAAAGCACGTAGTAGTTCACCATGGGTTCTAAGATTGATATTCAATAAATCTAAAATGAATCTATTTGGACTTAAAATGATTGATGTTTATACTAAATTGAATTTAGCTTACGATAAATATATTGATTGTGTATATAGTGATGATAATGCTGAGGAGTGTGTTTTCAGAATAAAATTAACAGAGGCGGCATTGAAGGACATTGATGATAAAGATGAAATTGCTACAATTAAAGCAATTGAACATAATATTGTATATCAAATTATCTTAAAAGGATACAAAGGTATTAAAAAGGTATCTTTGAATAAAAAGAAATATACTAAATATAATGAAGAAAATAATAAATTTGATAATATGGTTGAATGGGTTCTTGATACTGATGGTACCAATTTGATTGATATATTGGCTAATCCAAATATTGATTCAACAAGAACTATTTCTAATGATATTCGTGAAATTTATGATACTCTTGGTATTGAAGCTGCAAGAAATGCATTATATAAAGAATTAGTAGCAGTTACAAGCGAAGGTTCAATGAATTTTAGACATATGTCTCTATTGATTGATACAATGACTTATAAAGGACAATTGATGTCAATAGATAGACATGGTATCAATAGGGGTGATATTGGACCATTGGCTAAATCTTCTTTTGAAGAAACAACAGATATGTTAATTAATGCAAGTATATTTGCGGAATATGATAAGGTTAATGGTGTATCTGCAAATGTTATGTTGGGCCAACAGCCACCTTGTGGTACAGGTGATAGTAGAATATTGATTGATGAAGAACACATGATGGAATTGTTGAAAGATGTTGAAGATAAAAAAGAAGAATTAGAAGATATACAGGAAGAAGATGAATCAACAGAAATATTCAACAAATGTATTGAAAGTGATTTAAATGTGCAATTCGATTTAAGGAAAAAAGATAGTAGATGCTATAAAATACCAGAACAAAAAGTTAAAATTATATAGGTGTTGTTGAAGTAGATGATGATAGTTCGTCAGATATTGTTGAATCTAATATTTTATTTTTAATTTCATCGGGAACATCATGTAAATCCATATATATCGTCTCTTTTATTTCTGTATTTTTAATTATATAATAACTTATATTTGTTTTTTCTATCTTTCTATATAACATTATTAAAGGTCGTTCCATAATATTATTTTCTGCTCTAAATACCGATGTTGTTATATTTAGATCTTTATCACCTGCTCTTTTGTCAACCTTAATGCCTTTGCCATATTCTGACCTGTTGTGTATTAATAATATGGATATGTTTAATAACTTGGCAATATTATATATATCTATATCACCTGGATATTTAATTGACCCTGTTGTTACTATATTATTTACTATTTTATATCTTTCATCAAAAGAACTTTTATCAAAATAAGTTTCAAGAAATATGTTAAGAGTTTTAAAAGATTTTTTTGTTTTATTTATACTATTCATTTCTTTTAAATATGCTTGATAGAATTGGGGATCCTTAAATAATTTTTTAATTCTATATTTTTTATTTTTATCAAAATTATCTTTATTAAAAACATCTAAATAATAATTATTAGATTTTGCTATAATATCCTTGTATGAAATAATATTTATATTTAACTTTTCTAATAAATAATTACATAACTCATTAATAGAATTATCTTTATAATTAGTTTTAATATATCTTAATTTGTACCATATCTTCTTTTTATATTTAGTCCATTTGGTATTGAGAGAAATTTCTTCACCAATAAATATATCTGGTAATTTTTTATCAGCCACTTTGATTCTATCTAATAATTTGTAGTATTCAACCGTTTCTTCAATATTACTTATATTATTTGGCAGTGCTTCATGATATTTTATTATTTCTAATGGTATTTTATCACCAATTGCATATTGTGTAAATATTAATTCTTTTCCATTATCTTTTATTTTATTTGATAATTCATTAATATAATCGTATTTTGAATATAATAATGATTTGTTATACCATTTTTTAATATTTGCCCTCGATGATAATGGTATTTCTTCAATAATTATTTGAATATCTCTAATATCTTTTGAATTATGCGACGATGATTCAAACTCGCTCAATAGCGCTTTGACAATTTTTCTTCTTGACTTATTACATAATGCTTTATAATATTCATCAGTAAACTTCTTATTTAAAAGTTTGTTTTTCACCAATAATCGCATTTTTTCTAATTTATTTATTTGTTTATCATTTTTTTTGATATATTCATTATAGTTATTTCTATTATTAAATGGTAGTATAAAATTATTGTTAATAGTCTCGTATTTCTCATCAGTTATTTTTATTTTAGTTCTTGTTATTTCTTTTGTATCCAATATTGTTTTGCCTATTTCAATACTAAATCCTAGTTCCTTTATATTTTCAAAACCTTTTTTAAACTTTTCAAATACATCCTTAATTATTTTGATATCATATTCCTTATCAATTATGTCGTCAATGAAAATAACATTTTTAATATTGTATTCTTTCATTAATAATGCTAAAATTATAATAGATTGTTTATTAAAGCGTAGCAACATATTGTTTTTTAAGATAATTTTGTCAATTGTATAATCTGTATTTATTATAATTGATTCAAAACTAAACAATTCACTTTCTTCTTTCAATAATTTATTTAAGGCATTTATATTATCTTTATTTGTAAATATTCCTACATCATATTCATCAAAATTATTTTTATTAGTACAATTTATCAATATATCTTTAATAACATTATATTCTTCCAAATTAAACATTTTTTTATCACTTTTCATGTTAATTGATCTTGATATTAATGGTTCGTAATGATTGTTTTCTTTTGTTATCATAATAAATTTGGGACTTTTATCTAAATATGAATATAAATCTATATATCTAGTGTAGTAAGGACATATCATATTTATTTGAACATTTTCATTTATTTTTTCTATATCCCATAGTACAATTAATTTTTTATATAAAATAGCAACTAATGAATTAAGATATTTGATAGTTTTATCAAAAGGATAATTATCAGCAGACAAGTATTTAATAAATTTTAAATACGATTTATATATATACAAATATCTTGACTTTTTATAATTAGCAGTTTTGGAATTATCACTTGAATCCGGTATATCCAATTCTATATTTTTAAAATTTTTATTGAATTTTATAAAACTATTATACATTTCCATATTATCACTTGCTACAATTGGTTCTAGTTCAACAAAATCTTTACATACATTACCATTATCAAGAGAGATAAATGTTATTATGTCTAATTTATCAATAATATCTTTAATAAATTCGGCTTTTGTCTTTCCTAATAAAAAAGCAACAACATTAACAATGCAATCGTATTTACTCGTGATATCTTTTTGATTTATTATACTTTTTCTTAATATACATTCCCTTTTATTAATATTATTAGGAGAAAGACATTGCTTATTATAATCACCATAATTATCAGGTTTTAATAGCTTGTATAACTCTTTTGATATATCACCATATCTCCCTTTATATGGTAGTGGTATTTTGTTCATTATATAATTTTTATCATCATCATCTAGTTTGTTTGAAACTTTTGAATCGGATTTTTTGACAGATACCTTGGTTTGTTCTATTTCTTTCGGTTTTTTCTTACCACAGCATGGTAAATTAATATTTTTAATTAAATATGCATATCGTGGTTTATTTGAATTTTTCATATCTTCATTCATTTTCATTGGTTCTTCATTTTCACCAGGACATTTTGGATTTTCTAAACTTTCATCTAATGGTATTTTACTAGTTGGGCACCATAATCTAGGACATGTATAATAATTCTTTATATCTGGTTTACTACCGTATTCAATAATATTATCAAAATATTTATCATAACCTTTTTCTTTTATTTCATCTAATTCCTCTTTTGATAGGACAACAGGTTGATGTTCTTTTTGGCATTTGCGCGATTTATTATTATCTTGATATAACTCTTTGTCTGCGTTGCGCAAACGATTTATTAAATAGTTTTTAAATTCTGCATTTTTAACACCACCTTTAAATTTTGAAAAGTCATCAAATTCCTCATCTTTGTCATCTTTGTCAATTGAATTATCATCAGGAGATTTAGAAGAGCTTTTTTTAGGAGGTGGTTCAGGTGTTTTGTCCTTTTTCTTAATTACTGGTTTCTTTTCTATAACACGCGTTTGTTCTATTATTTTATTTAGCCAAAATTTAATATTATCTAACTCGTAATATGATTTGCAATTTTTAATATCAATTTCAAATCCACTACCACTTTTTTTAACAACAATATAAGTACCTTCAATTATATTTGGATTTTTATCTAAGTCATTAAATCCGATATCTCCAATAATTTTTAATTCTTGTTTTACTAATTCAACGGATTCTATTTTTGTATATCCAAATTGTATTAATTCCCTTACTATATCATCTTCCGACATACCAACAATTAATCTAGATTTAATATATGAAGTAACATCAAATTTATTATTCAATATATCATTAACTCTTTTGTAGCTATAATATCCACTATTCCTTTTCTTTTCGTTTTTAAATATTATAGCTTCAAATATATTAGAATATGTTCCTAATTTTTTAATTAAAGTTGGATATTCTATATTATCAACCATAAACTTAACTCTTAAATTGATATCTTTTTCTTTAAAATCGGTTTTGATATCAATATATTTTTTTATATATTCTATAAAATCTTTTTTATCACTAATGATATTTGCCCATTTATTACCATTATCTATGGGATATTTAAAATTAATAATTGCATTGGTATTTGATATAGATATTTTAGATGTTTTTCCTTTATAATAAATATTTAATAGTTCATCCTTCGTATTTAGTAAGTTAAAAATAAATGCGAGTTCTTTTTCATTTGTAAAAGTGTGTTCTTTAAACAATTTGTATATTGCATTATTATTATTTATTAATTGCATAATTTGCATATTTTCATTGGTTTCTAGTTTATCAAATAATATCAGTAAAGATTCTATATCGTCTAATTTAATTTCAAAACTTACATCATTATATTCTTCTAATGATAATTTAGCAAATTTAATATCCTTATTATATAAATTAACTAGCGGTTCTTCATTTTTGATTAATTCTTTAACTTTCTTAGTTATTTCTGGTAGTTTTATTGATTTATCAAAATAATATTTTATATCATATTTAAAATCGCTATAAAATACTAAATTAATTTCTGTTTTTTTAAATAGTTTATATTTATTTGATATGTTTATAGGTTCTTTTAAGGTCTCTGATTTTCTATCTTTTGATTTAAATGGGTTTACATCATAGCCTTTCCACTTAATTGTTTCTATATCATATAGTAGATTTTCTTCATCCCAAAAATAAAAGGGCAATTCAATATCTTTATCTTTTTGTAATATATAATATACTATTTTATTGAGTGCATCATCATAATTATTATCTTGAAATATATATTCATTAATTATGATATAAGTAGACTTATATACATTTAATTTGTTAGTATCAAAAACATAAGTTTTATATTGTGTTTCAGTTAACCATCTTTTTACATAAATGGGTTTTAATAATTCCATTTAATATGTATATTATCTAATTAAATAATATATTATTATAGAGTAGTAATTATTCAAATAAAAATGTCTCCTTCTATAACGTTACTCGACGGATTAATTAACACATTAAATAAAGCCAATAATGTTGTTAAAGATGAAGAAAAAGAGAAAATGGGAATAATAGATATATTTATAACATCATTAAAAAAAGAGAATTTTTCCGATGATTCAAGTATTGATAATATAAGAGATGCACTTGAAGCAAGAGAACAGGAAAGAGAAAGTGAAGATGAAATTATATTAGGTATAGAGCCAGAAGAAGAAGACACCGAAGATAAGACCGAAGATAAGACAGATGATACAAAAGAAGGAGAAGAAGAGGAAGATATCATGAGCAAATTTAAATGGGTATTGATAAGCATTGTTTCATTTGTTGTTCTGTTAATTATAGGGGGTATAATGTATTGGTATTTCTCTTCGCAACCAGAAGAAACAATTATCCCACCGCCCAACAATCAATTAAATACTATGCAAAAACCACCTGAAAATGTTGAAGAATATTCATATTTACCATTTATGAATGAGGCTTCTAATAAAAATGATGAAAATGTTAAAATAGAACAAGCTAGAATACAACAAATAGAGAGAGAACAAGCGCAAAGAGTTGAAGTAGAAAAACGCGAGCAAACACAAAGAGACGAAGCTGAAAGAGTGGAGGCTGAAAGACGCGAACAAGAACAAAGAGATGAAGCTCAAAAACACGAACAAACACAAAGAGACGAAGCTGAAAGAGTGGAGGCTGAAAGACGCGAACAAGAACAAAGAGATGAAGTTCATAGACTTGCAGAAGCTAAAAGAGAGGAAATGCGAATTCTTGAACAATCCAAAAAAGAAGAAATGGAACTACGCGAACAAGAACAATCAAAAAAAGAAGAAATGGTAAGAATAGAACAATCCAAGGTGGAAGAAATGGAAAGACTCGAAAAAGAAGCAACCGAAAATAAAGGTTATAATAGCGATACATCATCATCATCTTCATCATCATCTTCATCATCATCTTCATCATCATCTTCATCATCTTCATCAAGCAGTTCTTCTGAAAAAGAAAAAGAAAAAGAAAAAGAAAAAGAAAAAGAAAAAGAAAAAATTGGCGGTTTAAAAAGACAATATAATAAAAGATCTAAATAATTCCCTTATAATATTCTAATTTTTCCTTGATAAAATTATTTAAATAAAATCCAATATATACTCCTATTATCAATATTATTAGAGTAATTACAGAGTTAGAAAATATATAATATATTAGATATATTATAAGTACAATAAGTGGATAATAATTACTTATTTTTTCAAAATATAATGATATTTTTTCCATTTAATTATATGAAATAAAATAAATTATATTATAAGAGGTTTAATATGTCCGACTCGAATATTTGTATTAATCATAATTTGATATCCTGCTTTATTAATGTTCTTTGAAAAAGCAACATCTTCACTACATATATCCCTAATAATTTTACCATCATCACATTCAATAACTTCAACTTCCGAATCAAAATACGGATATTTCAATTTATCAAGCACCTCCTTTTTGATTGCCATAAATCCCATACCTGAATACACGACGGGAAAGTATTTAAATTCCGTTTCTTTTTTCCACTCTTCGATCTCATTAGGAGTGCAGAATTTAAAACTACCATTTTTCTTAAAATGTTCAATATCCCAATCTTTTACAAAAGCATAATTTGTCAAATCGGACATTCTATACATACCTGCTACAACAGGATGCTGTTCGGTTGATTCAATTAACTCAACAACTTGATCAGGTGTAAATACAATATCGCTATCAATAGTAATCCATACATCATAATCCTGATTATTAAATGGTTTCTGATCTTCTCCACGCAGAGTATCTAATCCCAATGTATGCATTCTTACAAACGATACAAATGAGCCCGTTGATGGTGAAATCATAATATCATATTTTCGCATATCCCATAATTTACTAATAGTCGCAGTCCAGGCAATTAAAAATTTAGAACTAAAATTATCTCCCGGGAGAGCAAATATAATTTTCTTCAATTTAGGTAATTCACTATTTTTATTTTCTATCACTTTATTATCGTCGTTCATATATACATTTTATCTATATAAGTTCTTATATCATTTTCATAAAATATTTGTGTAAAATCTATATAAAATATACTTACATAATAATAGATAAGTTTAAATGTCGGATAAAGACATTATATATAATATTGAGATAGATTCTTTGTCACCTCGTTCTTCTCAACCTGATAAAATTAATAAGATTTTAAAACCACATCAACTTGCATGTCTTTATAAAGCTATTCATATGGAAAATGTTGGTTCAATCAATTATAAAATTAAAAAAAATAATATAAGTTTACCAGCATCTTCAAGTGATATGAATTACGACAATATTAAAATATCAACTAATATTGGTATTCTAGGAGATATTGTTGGTTATGGCAAAACATTATCTGCATTATCGATAATTGCACATAATCCTTTGAATAATATACATGTTAATAATGTTATGGTTAATAGTTATCATAGTAATAAGGCTTA
>Ga0206124_10001442_pt1 | contig 18758 bp, 10 predicted proteins | sample Helgoland_Spring_3_FD_148671 | JGI IMG/M metagenome (GOLD analysis project Ga0206124, IMG submission 148671) | Pelagic subsurface seawater microbial communities from Kabeltonne, Helgoland, North Sea - Helgoland_Spring_Bloom_20160321_2 | ecosystem: Environmental > Aquatic > Marine > Epipelagic ... | reverse complement strand
AGGGAGACTCTGATGGAACCTATAAAGCACTTGAGTTCGACTCAAACCAATCCGATCCCCTCTCGGCGCGCACAATTCGCTCGTAACATTGTAACACCATACCTAAAGATGGTACTTATGACCACACACACAACGTCATCTCGAACGCCTCTCTCTCTCTCACTCTCTCTCGCTCCGGAAATCATCGTCCTTCTCTTCCTCGTTCCGCGAGAGAGAAAAGGAGACGTATTTTTTCTGGTCTTTTGGGGGCTCTCTCTGAGCCGATCTCTTTCCCGTACATTTTCTTCCATTTCAAAAAAGTTGTATCAGGTCGTGCACACGCTGCTCTCTCACTCTCTCTCGCACACGCACACAAATAGCGCGAAATCGATGAGACGATGGTATGCTACCGCTTTCCTTTTTGCGCATTCATCGGAGCGAGTCGTTGTTCTCCTGCAAAGAAAGAGGAGGAAAGGCATTCGTTTTAATTTTTGTTTGAAAACACCCGAATTGATGATCTTCGAAAGAAAGAAGGCGAAACTGCCGCTCGCGAGAAACGAACGAAACGAAACGAGAGCAATTTGTTTCAGAGGAGAGAAAAGCTTTCGCGCGCGAAAGAGAAAAAATTGCCAAAAACAGTCCGAGAGGAAAAAATGCTCCAATGATGAAATAAGTACACCACACTCCACAGTTAAAAAACGCTTAGTAGAGAGACGCGCTGAACTTTGTATCACACAAATCTTTGCGCATCATCTCATCAATAAACGAAGATGTCCTCCAGTTCGTTTGCGGCGTCCTCGTCGTCGCGCTCCTTTCTTTTGACGCGTCGTCATCGAAGAAACACTCGTTCTCTCTCTGCTTCTTCTTCTTCTTCTTCTTCTTCTTCTTCTGAATCGTCGAAATCCATCGTCATCGACGCGACGTTTGGGGGACGACGACGGGGAAACAGACGAGATGGGAAAAGGAATATTATCGGTCGGACTCGTTTTTCTCGCGCTCTCACGAGGAGTGCCTCGAACGAAGAGTCCACGCGGAAGATAAACTACGACGACGACGACGACATCGCTTTGGGGGGGACGACAGAAGGAGAAGAGCCGGACGTGTTCGATTTGATGAGCGCGACAATCGTGCCGTACGAAAAGACGTATCGCTTGTGCTTCTTGAGACACGCGAAAAGTAGTTACTCGCGATGGGCGTACAGCAGCGGAGACGAGATTGAGAAAGAGGGAGAAGACGAGGAAGATAACTTTGATTTACCGGATAAGTATCGATCGATCGCGCCGAGAGGGAAAATTGGCGCGCAAGCGGTGGCGAAGATGTTGGTTTCGGAGTTCTCGGAGTACGTCCCGTCGATTATTATCACCTCGGACGCCACGCGGTGTTTAGACACCGTCGAGTGTTTTTCTGTCGCTGAACCGGATGCGTTTGGTAAAACTACGGTCATTTTGGCGCCGGAGTTTTACGAGGTGGCGCACGGGAGCGATGTGAAAGCGAAGCGAATACGTAAGGCGATCGCGGAGAAGATTAGGAGGGAGGCGCAGATGAGAGGGGCGGAGACGGTGTGCGTGGTCGGACACAACGCCGGGTGGGAGAACGTGGTGAAACTGATGACGAAAAGTAGTAAAAAAGTGAGAATGAAAACATCGAATTGCGCGTTGTTGTCGTGTAAAGCCGGGGAGATGACGTGGGAAGAAGCGTTGATGGAAGGAGAGTGGGAATTAGAGAAAATTTTGAGAGTTCCGAAGGAGTTGAATAGAAAAGCAAAGTTGGATTATCCGGAGGAAGGTAGCGGGAATTGGAAGGAAGAGGAGAACGAAGCGGAAGAGGACGAAGACGATGAAGGAGGGGAGATTTTTTTCGATGAGTACGTTACGACAGAATAGAAAGAGAAAGAGAAAGAGAACGAAACTTGAAGGTAGGTGCCAGGCGTAAAAGTATATTCGTCGATTGAATGATGAACGTGTATGTGTATGTATGCTGTTAGATTATGAAGCTTTTTTTACATTTTCATCTAAATCTCATCGTGTTGTCGTTCGTTTCTTCCGAAACGCCACTAAGGTCATCTCCTCCGTCGAGTTCGAAAAGAGCGGCACCAAATGCGTTTCTTCGAACTGATGCTCAGACTTTAACTTCTGAGCGAGTTCTTCGCTCGCTTCGTAAAAGACTCGTTTCCCGGCGACGAAATTCTTCATCGTTAAAACTAAAGCGCCTTTGGTTTCGTCCACCATCGAGAGCAACGGCGCTACCCATCGATACACCGCCATCGGCGACGAGTTTCCGTCGCACGCAACTAAACTTAGTTTTTCCCCATTCAGTTTATCGTGAATATCGTCGATGGACTCTTCGATTTTCTTTTGTAAATGGACGAGATTTACTGGCGGTTCGACCGTTTTCGGAGGCTTAAACCCGAGGCGCGCCGGATCGACCGCGAAAATGATACCTGAATCATCACCAGTTTCACTATTTCCCTTCATTTCGTCTCCGAGGGCTTGAATCCATCCGCCTGGGGCGCACCCGACATCCACCACCATCGACGCGCTCGTGATAAACTCAGACAATCGAAACCGCAAAATCGCTTCTTCCATCTTGAAGAACGCTCTGCACAGCGGTCGAATATCTTTTCGCCTATTCTCTGCATCAATCAGCGCTTGGTTTATCGACTGATCGAGCTCTTTGGTGATTCTCCACGAGGAGACGTGTAACCGTCCCCGGATGAGCATGGCGTCTAACGCCACGTCGCACTCGCGAGCCGAGATGCCTTTACCCGGCCCGGTGAGTCCGTACACGTCATCATCGCCTATTGCTTCTTCGATGAGCCTGTCTAAAGCTTTATACGCTTCAATTTCCATCTCTTTTGGAAAGCACCGAATTCGGACCGTTCGTATCTTTTTCTTCATCCTCTTGCCGTTGTTTTCCCCTTCCTGATTCTCTTCCTTCTCCTCCTCTCGATTCGAATACCACCGCTCTTTCACCCTTTCCAAAATCCTTCTCCACTCGACGCCGTCGCCGTGAAAATCAACCACTTGATCCTCGTTCGTCCGTTCATCTCTCGCGTATATCCTCGAGCACATCGAAAGCCCGTGCGGCTCGTTTCTTTTCATCTTCTCAATTAGTTTAATCACCTTAGCTTCGTTGTTTGCTTCTTCCTTCTCCGAAGAATCGTCGTCCCCGCAGCTCACGCACACGACACATCCGCTCACGCTTTCTTGTCGCTCTCGCGCCGCGGAGGTGACATTTTCCGCGCCGTATATTTCAGCGCACCGTTCTGAGATTAAAAGGTAAAAAGAGGGAAAGAGAAGCGTTCGTGTCAGTTCATTTGAGTTCAAGCGATACTATCGCGCGAGCGAGCGATCATCACAAATCCGCTACATGTAAAACATACCTAACAACCTGAGCCCAAACACAGTGCTCGTGTGAAACGCAATCGTAAACCTTCGACTCGTTCGTAAACTCTCGTGCGCGTACCAGCACTTCTTCCCGTTATCTCTCGCACACGTCCCGTATAACTGCCACCGTTCGCAGAGCGGTTTCGGATCCGGATGGACGTACTGACACTCAAAGTCGCTCGTCGCGTTCTTCCTCCCTTCCGGTGTATGACACGGCAGATTTTGGAGAAATCGACGACAGATTTCCCGACCCGATGGTTTGTCCAAGAGCAACGATTTCCCTTTTTCAAGCTTGTGATGATGGAGAGCGCCGAGTACTATTCGGTGTTCGCGCATCATCGTTTCTATTTCCGTCGTTTCCGTTTCCGTCGTCGTCATTTTATATTCGCTTATTTTTGTGACGCCCCGAAACCCGCCGCCAAAAACGTTCGCCGTATCTGAAAAGTTCGCCAGAAAGAGAAGCGCGCAAATACTATGCGCCCGGCGGCTTTGGTGATAAAGAGATTAGTATTCGCGCGATTCTATCATCCACACAAAGCGACGAATCCACGAAACCGACGACGAGTTCAATCATCATCGAGCTCCGAGAGGTTTTTGAGCATCATGAAAGGCGTGACTTTGCTTGGGAATCCGGAAACGGATGTTGACTCCCCTAACAAGAACAACCTCGATGTTGATGATGTTGCCGGGGCTTCCTCGGAGCGACATCCAGACACAAACAGAACGCGCGTTTTATTCGTCGGCGACGGCGACTTTTCACTCTCAAAAGCGTTTGCAAAAACGAAAGCGACTTCCTGCGTCGTCGTCGCGACCAGTTTATCCACCAAGAGTGAAATCGAGCAAAATTGGAAAGGATACGAAAATGTTCGAGAGTTGGAAAATTTGCCAAACGTAGAGCGCGTGGCGCACGGGATCGACGCGACAAACACAGAAGACATGATGAGATCGTTATCCCCGAATGAAGATCAACAACATCAACGAGCAAAAAGAGCGGATGCTGCAGCGGATGCAATCATATTCGCGTTTCCACACTTACCCGGGAAAGGGAAGATTAGCAAAAATAGAGAACTGTTGAGGAATTTTTTACTCGCCGCGAAAGACGAGAGGGTGATGCGACCGAACGGGGTGTGCGAGGTGGCGCTGGCGCCTGGTCAAGGAGGGACGTTTGTCGACGGAGACGAATCGAGGACGATGTACGGTGATACGTGGAAAGCGTACGATATGGGTGCGGACGTTGGGATGGCGTTGATCGAGTGCGAACGGTTCGACGAAGAGAAGTGGAGAGAAAGGTCGTATAAGCCGACCGGACATTGGAGAGGGTTGGACGACTCGAGGTCGTTTCGGGTGAGCAACGCTGTCGTGCACAGATTTAAAAGAGAAGAAGAGGTTTCAGAGTCAGATGGGAGTTGTTCGAGGTTTCAACGGAAGGAGGAGAGGTTTACCAGGGACGTGAGTTTAGCGATCGAGAAAAAATTGGTCGGCGCGAGCGCGGAGGAAAGCGAAGATAAGAATAAAGACGACGAGGAAAATGGTATCGTGACTTTTTTCGCGCCAGATGGAGAGCAGTGCGCGTTTGCAAACGATGGCACGTGCGCGTTTGCAAATCGATGCGATAAAGAGAGGAAACCGTTGGAGTACACTCGATTGAACCGGAAAGTTCCGTCGAGGTATTTCGACCCGAAGTACCGAGGCAAGTGGTGTTGCGGTAAGTGTTACGTCAAGATTTCGAAAGTTTTGCAGTTGCAAAAGCAAACGAATGGGATTAAGGACACCACGCCGGAGGAAAAGGAGTTGTTGGAAAAAATTAGAGCCGTAGCGATGGAGAGCGCGGAGGAAACGGCCAAGACGTGGAAGGTGCATAAAAAAATTGGATTCACGGACGCGTTCATCATCGATAGGTACGACCCGAAAGACGAGTCAAACGCGGTCGCTCGAAACGTCCGATTACGATATCATTGCGAACGTCACCCGCTCAACGGGAAAGAAGTGAACGAGATTCAGCACGCTTTGCGAGAGAAGTTGGAAAGAGGACACCTAAAAGGCGTCACTTTACGATGGTATCGCCGAGAAGAAGACGAAAAGACGAAGAAGCAAAGAGTGTGAATGTATTACCAATAGTGTCATTATGTATTTATAATATCTGTAGCGTTTAGTAGAGATTACATAGCACATCGATATCATCATTCGTCCTTGAGTGCTTGTTCGTACTCGCTTTCGCTCGCGAACGAACCTTCTATAATTCTACCGTCAAACGCTCGACCGTGCATTCCTTCCTTCGCTTTCAAAGCGGACTCTTTATCGCTAAACTTAGCAAACGCCGAGCCGACGAACGGGCCTCGCCTAGGAAGCGCTAACGAACTACTACTACTCGAAGAATGCGAGCAAAACTTTTCGCACTCGGCGGCGACGTCCAACTTTAAATCTTCGTATTCCTCGTCATCGTTTACGTCTTCCTCGGTGGCGATATGTTTTAATTGGACGTATACCGTTGTTACTGATTCTTCTACTCCTTTCTCTGCTACTGCTACTACCCCTCCTTCTACTTTCCGCGCGGATGCGGCGGCGACGTTATTGGCGGCGGCCAAATGCGCCGGCAAATTCTCCCCCAATTCTGCTCTCTCTTCCGCCTGTATAATTTTCATCTGTTCGTACGCAATGTCTGCTTTTTCCTTCATCGTTTCCGGATCTACCCACCCGCTCGGTCGAGCAATCATCAACGTATACCCGCACAAATCGACGCCGTTGATGGCAAACAACGCCGTTGCCATATCTGGATCCACCACCGTCGCGAAACAATACTTGCGATCGACACTCATCTTGATCTCCTCGATTAACGAATCGTTCGGATACTTACCCGATGCCAACGCCTCGGGATATGCCGCCGACAACGTGGACGATAAGAACACGTTCAACGTCTCCGCGTCCACTTCTGGTGGAATGTTCCCAACGTACACCTGCCGTTGCTTCTTCGCGGTATCTGAATTCGGCACCGATAGGTTTTCGTACGCGGAAATCTGCTGCGAGAGCAACCATCTTCTCGCATCGCGTTGCTTCTTCTTTTGGTAGGCTGCAATTTCTTCTATCCTTGTCGTTGGTGTTGGTACTCCGTTAGTAGTGCCACTATTTTGTGTCGCTTTTGTCGTCGTAATACTAGTACCACCACCACCACCACCAGTACCGCTCCCGCCGTTGTTCCCGTCGATCGAAACGTGCTTCGCCGCGACCATGGACTGCGGATGTTTCGGAACGCTTTGCTTCCCGTTCGGGTTCGGCGCGCGCGGTTGATACCCGTACTGAATACCAACGCCGTCCGTTGTTTTCTTCGTCGAATCCTTTTCATCCTCGTCTTCTCTCTTCTCCTTCTCGTTCTCGTTCTCGTTCCTCGTCGGTGACTTTGACGAAAACGCTCTCCTTTTCCTTTCCTTCTTCTTCTTCCTGTTTTTGTTGTCCTCGTTTTCGTCCTTCTCTCGTCCTCGTCCTCGTCTTTCGTCGTCCTCGTCCTCGTCGTTTTCGCTGACACCTCCACCACCGCGGTTGTTGTTGTTCTTCGTCATCGTCGTCTTCCTCTCTCGACTTCGGCTCCGAGACGAACGATGATTTCCCCGACGATTTTGGCGATGAGAAGGACTCTGCGGATTTGAATGGTGTCGCTTTCTCTCTCTCTCTCTCGACCGGCTGCGGCTGCGGGAGTCCTCGTCGGAACGCCGCATTCGACTCGACCTCATGATCGCTTTTCGTGCGTCTCGCGTGCGTAAATTCTCGAACAAACCGGCGGGAGAGAGCGCAGCTTTGTTGTGTCGAATTTCCCTACATGCGACGACACACTTTTGACGCGCGCAGAACACGTAACACTCCGTCATTGGGTAGTAGTGTAGCATGGCGTTACCGACGAAACAATCCGCGGCACCGAACAACCCTTCCCTCCTCCTCCCGTCTGAACTCGTGGACAAATGCGTCAACGAGAAAGTCTGGATAATCATGAAAAACGGACACAAAGAATTCACCGGGACTTTGAAAGGATTCGACGTGTACGTGAATTGCGTTCTGGAAGACGCGATCGAGTACGATCGAGACCAAGAGAGCGGGAAAGAAACGACGAAGAATTTGGAGAGCATTTTGCTGAACGGGAATAACATATGCATGATCGTGCCCGGAGGGGAGAGGAGTTGATTTAAAAAGAGTTAAAGAGAAGCGATTTAGAGTTAGAGTTACAACACGTAGGAGTACAACACAGCGAATATAATTTACAACGTCAGAAGGAACCATCTGGAACGACCATTACCTGCGTCTCTGTCGTGAGAATCGACTCGTTTTCGCTTTTCTTTTCGCAAAAATCATCGTCGTCATCGAGAGTCGTATTTTGAACGATCCTCTCGTAGGCGTCAAACATCGCTTTCCAGCGTCTCGAAAACGCGCCGATACCGAAAGCGAAACGATCCGCCGGAACGTTCTTCTCCATCAAGAATCGTAAACACTCCTTCCGCTCGTAAAACGAACACGCGACTAACGCGCCTTCATCGAGTAAGTGACTCTGTTTTTCGGCGATGTATTTTAAAACCCGTAAGTTTCCCGCGCACGCCGCCAGGCGCGGCGTTTGCGAATCCATACGCCAGCCTTTCGTTTCTTTCGCGAATTCGAGCAACTCGACGGTTCCGATTCGCGAGACGAACTCTTCGATCTTCATCTCGTTTGGTCTTCTCTCGAACGCGTATTCTAAAGTCGACTCTGAGGTCATTTCGTGGATGAGAAACGGCTTTCGAAGTTTACGTTTTAACTGTTTTCGTTTCGATTGGTTGTTTGTATAACATCGTTCGAGGACGAGCTTTTTACACGCGCGGTTCGACGCGGTGAAGAATTTCAAGGCGTTGACGTCTAACTTTGGCAAAATGTGCGATTCGAAAACGTCGACAGAATCGAGAATCCGCCAGAGCGGGGAGGGAGAATCCTCTGAAAGTTCTTCGCTTAAAAAGTCGTTCACGTCATCGCGGAAAAGAAGGCGGGACGGAGGAAACGCGACAGAGGTCAGTGAAAGTTTTAAAAGTGTGCCAAAAATAAAGATGAGTGAGAGAGTTCGTTAGAAGATGTACAATCGGATTAAACGCTACCGGCGCGTCTCAACAAGAGCTCTTGGAAGGCGGACTTACCGCCGCGGCCTCTGTAACTCAGGTCCTCGCCTTCACTTTCGCCTGCGCTGTTGTGAGTACTGTTGCTAAAATCGTTATTTCTTCTTAACACGCGCTTGCGACTCAAATTGACGCCTTCGACGAACTCGTAGTGCACTCTGCGGATGGTAGACACCGCGGAGTTGAACGCGGTGACGAGCGCGATGAAGTGTCGTCGGTCTCGAACCTCTGCGCCGGATACTGGAGAGGCGGTGGTGGCGATGCGCATGATCGAGTGCGTTCGGTCTGTGCGGTAGCCGAGGTAGCCGAAGGAAACTTTTCTCCAAAACCTTTGGACTCTCGTGCCGGTCTGGTGGAATAAAACCGTCATGGCGACGAAACGTTGCAGAGATGCGATTCTCGCTTCGTAGAGCTTCATGCTAAATTCTTGCGATTCCATGAGCGTGTAAGGTTTGATTTGCGGAGGTGCGGATTTTCGCAACACTTGCCCGAAATATTCTTCGTGCGAAGGCTCAACCATGAGCAAACCTTCGGCGTTGCGAGGGTCCGCTTCGAGGATTTTCAGCATCAAGATTTCTGGTAAGTTTATGATTTCCGAGAATTCATCAAAGTCCAACGTGCCGTTCGTATCCCTGTCGCCCGATCGGAACAGTTTCGCGATTTGAGCGTCGGTCAACGCGATGTGCTCTTCGCCAGCGGCGGCGGCGAGTGTGTCCAACTTTTTGTACGCCGAAGTGAATTCGCTCAAGCTAAGTCGTCCATCTTGGTTAGTGTCGAGTTCTTTGAAGACTGTCAAAATGTGCGCGCGTTGTTCCTCCGCGTATTTGCACGCGTTCGTGAGGAGCGCAACGGCGTTTCTGTTGTTGAGTTTGTGCACGCTCAATTCCGTGTGCTCTTCGTGGTAGGACGAGTAAATTCCTAGCAAAGCACTGGCGCTCTTGCCGTCCAGATTGTTCTCCGTTCGCTCTTCGTAGTATTTCTCGCACAAATATTTTGGGCGGTGTCTACTCAAGAAGATGGCGTTTTTCGATAGCGGGAGCTTGTACGGAGAATGGCCGATGGTGATTGATTCGCACGTACCGCCGATGCTTTGAATGCTCGACGCTTGCGATAGCGATAAGGACGTCGTCGCTTCGGCGCTCGTGAGCCCGGAGAGTCGACCGTCCGGTCGACCGACGATTAATAAAGCACCGCGCACGACTCTGTGCGTGTGTCTGTGGACGAGATGGTCGTTTGTGTTCCCGCTTAAAACCGTAATGCCTGCAGCAGAGTAGGAGCACGCGAAAATTTTCGATAAGAACGCATCCGCGCACTGACTCACCCAGGGGATGTCGCCGATGACGATCGTTCGCGCCGTCATTCGATGCAAGAGATTTCTCCCCTGTATCAATCGTATGATGGTTATGGATATTTGCGGCAAGAACGCATAAATCAGCGCGTCGAAGAACCGAGTGATGTAGAACGCCCACGTCGTCGCGAGCCCGCACAAAACGGCGACGCCGGTGATGAGCGGATATCCCGCCGTCACCGTCCCTACGATGTAGACAAAACTCATTATCCAACCTTTCACGCCTTCCAACACGTGGTCGGCCCAATCGTCGCCTTGTTTTCTCAACTCGTCTTCCTTTGCCGATTTCAGTTTTTCCTTCTTCGGCGACGCGGAATAGCCAACAATCTCCTCCAACGCGGCGATGTTCATCTGGTTACACTTCTCGAGTTCTGATAAATCGTGTTTGGTCACATACGCGTTGGTATATTTACGAAAATCTGCGTTATCAAGGATGACTAAGGACATGTGCAAGAAAATTTGCGTCAGTAGCTGTTGCGTCGCGGCTACTGAAATGGAGCACGGCTCCGCCGGACGAACGCCGACGTCCGTGGTGAATATCCTGCTGTCAAACTCCCCTTCGGATTTCATCGCTCGAAGTTGTTTCCCAATTTGCGTGTCCCATTCGCTGGCGACGACGAAAATAGAGTTTGTGGAACTCACTAAAAGATTTGAAGTCGCCAGCGGCGCAAACGTGCCTCCCGAGTGTGAGACGATGATGACGATGGCGTCCGTAAAATCGTCCGTTTTCTTGGAGTTTGTAAAACCAACCGACGGGACCGGTAAATCCTGACCCCATAAACCAAGAATTTTGTTCGAAGAAATAGCTTTGACGCGCAAACGCGGAAACGCGGTTTGTAAATCAGACGCAAACTGCTCGGCCAACCAGAGAGAGACCTCACAACCCGTTACCACGACGTCGATAGAGCCTTCTGACTTGATCGTTCTGTTCACGCGTCTCGCGAGACGTTTTTTCAAACACCTCGCTAAATTCCAAGCCGTCAATCGATTGAGCGACATCGATCCTTGAGGTTTGTTCCTCCAATCGTCTTGAATGTTTTTCAAAATCCTCGGGATGTCTGCAATATCCGTCAAAACAGGATCGTCACTTTCTTTCGGTAACATTTTAATGAGTTCGTTGCCTTCTAAACGCGTCATGCGATGGAAGAGCTTTTTATCGACCGATACTCCCTTACCGCGCCTCGGCGACGACGGCGCGATATTTTCCGTGCTCTTTTGTTTCCTCAACGCGGTCATGGGCTCTTCAACTCTCATCTCGCCTTCCTTGGCTAATATTGCGTTGACTGAGCCACCCATCAAAGGATACTGCTCCAAGTGAGAGTTGGGATAGGACACGGCTGGAATGCGATCTGCTCCCCAATCGAGTAAACAAATTTCTCCGTTCAAATCGTCCAAATCGAGACGAATGGCGGCGTTATCGTCGCCGTATTCTCCGCCGTGTACGCTGGCTAAAATATCTCCGTTGGGCGTTTCCACGGACAACCCAGCTTTCACCGCAGCTTGTTCACTTCCGTAACAAATTAAACCTTTCTTTGGATAAAAGGCGACGCTTATTGTTTGCCCTCTCGCCGCGACGCACAACTGCCTGTGCGCGTCCAACGAACACGTGACCATTAATCCAAAACTCCCTTTTGCGTGCGTCAAAAAGTATTTCATCGTGAACAAAGAATCGTTATCGAAGAACGCGTTCACGGTAAATCGCACAAACTCTCGACTCGGTGCACCCATTTCTTCGTCGAGATAATTATCCAAACATTTCAGCGCGTCTTTGTTCATGCCTTTTTCAAACTCATCGATGATTTCCTTCGTGAGCTTTTCGCGCATCGCTAGACTAAATCCAATCTCTTGGACGGTGCTTTGACCGTTACTTGCTATGAGTGTTGCGTCTAAAACTTTCTCAAAATGCTTACCGATGTCTTCAAACTGCGCCAACGTCGGCATCGGCGCGTCAGGGAAGACATCGCTGGTTTTCAGCATAAAACAAGCGCTAAATCTCGCCGCTAACGCGAAACATCCTTGCGCTCTGATTAAATCGACCACACCAGCGATTGAAGCAGAGTCAACAACCGACGGCGGTTTAAATTTCAAAACCGATTCTAACCACAAATTCATGCTTCCTTGATCGTTCCACTTGCGGTTCACTTGAAACGCATCGAAGTCTCCGTTATGCGTGATGAAATTCTCAACCGATACGCGCGTCGATCCCGACTTCGTCTGTTTCAAACCGTACACTAACAAATCTTGTTTTGGACTCCACTGATGCGGATGCGTTCCATCAAACGTCGCTTTACTCGTCGTCGCGAACCGCGTGTGCCCGCAAAAAATACGCGTCTGCGCTTTCTTCTCCGCCAGCTTCATCTTCCCTTTACTCTCCCGTTCCGTCTTCGAACGCAAAAGCTTGCTCAAATCTGTTCTCTTCATGTTCACCACTCGACTTCTCACCCCTCGCATGTTCCCTTCTCCTTTCTCTTCTTCAAACGTCACGATCCCTCCCGATTGCGCGCCTCTCATCATCGTCACGTTGACCATCTTCTCGAGCAAATCGTACGCTCGCTCGCCGTTTTGCGAGCACCACGCCGCGTTTAACAGAACAATCCCAAAGTTCCCGCAGTACACGACCGAAGAAGAATAAGAGGAGGACATTTTTCTAATCTCTCTAAAACTGCCCACGTGAGAAAACAAAACGTCTGAACAAATCGCGTCGAACAGCGTCGCCGCGAACGCGAACGTTTTCGCCCTCCTGTTCTCGTTGGTGTTCTGTTTTTCCCTCAATGCAACGAGAGACCACAGGAACAAAATCGCGCTCGCAAACACCGCGACTGCGCGAGAAATCGCCACCGAACGCTCGAAGAAGAGAAGGAAGCCGTCGTCGTCTTTCTCATCGTTCGGAAAGAGCTGGCGCAGGTCCGCGCTTCTCCCGAGTGCACTCTTCAACGCGAACGATGAAAATGATTTCAGCGCTTTAACTGAATTTGGATAGAAAAAAGCGCCATCTTTGTTCATCATCATCGACATCATCATCGAACCAACGTGCGCGAGCTCGTGAAAAGAGCCGGCGAGGACGTACCAGAATATCGCGGAGGAGAGAGGGAAAGAACCATTCAAGGATTTTGAGGTCATCTTTAACCCCCGCTGTCTGTCTGGGATTTTTTATGAGGAAAGAATTACATTGAGTGTGTTCGTCTTCGAAGGTGCTCGTTAAAAAAATGCATCGAGTAGTTGAGTATGCGCGTTATAACATTATTTTCTTTTCTTTCGATTGCGACACCGGTCGCACCCGTTCTTACTGTATCTGCATCGTCCGCACCCGAGAGCAGAGGAGAACTTTTTCTTCTTCGTTTTACCGTTTGTCGTCGTCTTCGTTTTTTTCTTTGGTTTGAGCGGTTTCGCTTTCGTCGTCGGCGTCTTTTTCTCTTCCTTCTTGACTTTCTTCGTTTTCGGCGGCGGCGGCGGCTTCATGGCTGAAGAAAGTTTGTCCACCCGAGAAGGGGGGTTCTTGTTCGTATTCTTCTTCGTGGCGTTTACTTCCTTCGGCGCGAGCGTTTGCTTTTCCGGATTTTCAGTGGGGAGGAGGCTTTCGACTCGTGGAGGAGAAGGAGGGAGAGGAGGAGGATTCACACACTGCAGCGATGGAAGCTCGGGCGGCGGAGGAAGTTGCGGTGACGTTGGTGATGGTGGAGAAGGAGGAGGGGGGCATTGGAGAGGAGGAGAAGGTTCTTCGAGTGATTCTTTCTGCGGTGGAGGCGGGGGCGGGGTGAGCAACGCTAACGGAATTGAAACCTCTCCTCGCAAAGTCGTTCTGCAATTTGGACAGACGCGAGTCGGCGAGCCGACTACCGCAGAGCAAGAAAAGCACAGCTTTTTTCCTTTACCGCATCTTATATCGCTATTCTTATTCTGCCGTTTGAAAAATTGTTGTTGGCGAAGTTGAAGTTCCACGAGAGGAGGTGTCTGAGCAGCGGGCATTTCTTTGCCTTCGGCGTTGATATTAGTAGTATCTTCACCAGCAATCATCGCGGCGGTTTTTGCCTTCTTTACTCTCTCGGACACTCTCGTCCACGTCTTCTCGGCTTCGCGCTTAGCAGTCATTGCGTCAATTCGCCTCGACGTCGTTTTCTCTGCGAGCTCAGCAGTTGCCAACTGGTACTTTTCCCGGAGTAGATGTGCGCCTTTTTCGGTTTCTTGACGCTTCACTCTCCAAGCCTCGGTATGTTTCGCGCACTCGCTTTCTTTTTCTAGCGCAGCTTTGAGTTCCTTCTCGCAGCTAGAAAGAGCCTTTGACAACGAATCCGAGCGCACGGCAAATCGGTCGACTTGTACCTTGTGCCAAGCGAGCGTTTTTTCAAACGTTTCTGCCATTTTCTTCGCCTCTAAGGCTACTTTCTCGGATTCACGGAGCAATCTCTGTCTTTTGACGATTTCATTTTCTGTTTCGCCCAAGATCTTTTCAAATTTAGCGCGGTTTTTTTCAATCGCTTGGAGACGTTGGCGCTCCGCCTTCGTCAAATGCGCGGATAAAACGTTGACATCTTCCTCCACAAATTCGTCTGGGATGAACATTCTCTGATTCTTTTTCTTTTTCTTTTTCTTTTCAAACGTCGACTCTTTGCCTTCTTCGCCCTCGTCGTCGTTCTCTTCGTCGCTTCCATCGGATGATATCGAATCGTCGCTCCCGTCTTCGCGATGAACTCGCCGCGCAACGCATGGTGGCCAGTTACAACGACAATTCGGTTCGTGCTGCGTCGTAAGAATAGTTTGCGATATAGGCTTCTGTTTTGCGCTTCCTCTTCCATCTCCTTCTCCTCCTCCGTCGCGCTCATTGTTACCATCACCATCATTATCTTCTTTGTCGTCGTCGTCGTCGTCGTCGTCGATATCTTCTTCGCGCGCTTGTATAAATCCTGGAACGTTCAAGCCTTCGTCTTTACCGGCGATGAATATTCTATCGCCGTCTTTGGCGCTAACGATAAACGCTCTCTTTTCTCGTCTCGATAGAGGCGTCTCGCAGCCTTCTTCAAAGACTAAATCGCACGTCCATTTTTTCTTCTTCATTGCTTCTTGCATTTGCTCAAACGAAAGCTCCCGCCAACGATCGCAGTTGTCGCACGCGACAAAACTATCGCGTTGCGATTCAGCTGCTTGACGATGCAAACGCTCAACGAGTTCCGTGAATGCCTTTGAAGACGCAAACGCGCGATCGCATGGAACGTTAAATTCACCAGCACTCGCAAACTCGTCGTAAAATCTCGCGTACGTTTCTCGTTGCACCTCTGGATTTCCAGGTGCAACCATACAGAACACAGCGATGCCAAAACCAATGGGTGATGAGGTATAATCTTTAAACTGCACGGCGTTTCGCCTCAACATCACTCGCGGGAACGGCAGTAACTTTTGAAAGTAGTTCGTATCCGTGCTGTTCCGACAGATCAACAAAATACCCTTCGAAAAGCCCCATTCTACTTCGTTGATTGCGCGGTGTATGAATCTCCATTGCGTTTGGGTCTCGTACGGAGGATTCAAAAGCGCAAACTTGTTGGCCCACGAGTTCTTTGAAAGTAGACCGTTGATCGACTTGTCGTATAAAACTTCGGCCGGAATGTTCGGATTTGATAGGGAGTTCGTGCACGGATCGAGCAAATCTTTCACAAAAGGCACTTCAACAGTCGGCTTTTCCAGCCCAAATACTTTGTAACATCCTTCGATGATCCAATCAGGAGTCAAACCTTCTCGCAGCTTTGTATCAAGTTGATCGATTTTTCGATTCTTGACCGTCTCTGCATCGTTTTCTTCTTCTTCGTTGGTAATATTAACGGTGTTATTCTCGCCGGGGGCATCGTTATCATTTTCATTCGCAGTTAACGGTCTCTCGTAATAATGTTCGTCGTCAGATGTCGTCCAAGGCTCATAAAATTCTTCTGCGATTTCTTTTTCTGCTTGTTCTAAAGCTATTGAAGCTAACTTAACCGCGTGCCGGTTACCCAACATGTTTTGTATCTTCTCCGCGTATTGCGACGCGTCGTCGAAGCGAGTCATCTCACAATCGTCGGCCCACATAAATTTTCGTGATTTGCCGTATAAGTAAATCAAAGCGCACGGTTTCTCGCCTTGATGGGGATGTTCGTCCCACAGTTGGTGCTTTTGGAGGCAATGCCGAAGTTTCCATACTCGCCCGGTCCATATTTGACTCGTCGGTTTCCCTTTCTTTTTACTAAAGGACGCCGATGGTGTACCCCCTAACTCGGTGAGATCTTCTTTATTACTCGCATTCACATCGTTTTTTTTCGGTTTCTTCACCGTTTCGACAAACACGATCGTCCCGGGAGGAAACTTCACCGATTCCGTATTCGGCGCGTTCCACGCTCGGTCCGGAAACGGATTCTTATTCTTCTTCGGAACAAAATTCACTTTTTGTTTTGGCGCGTAGCTTTTCCACCTCGGCACTAAACTCGGCACGTCTTTAATCGGAATCCTCTCGCGAATCTCTTTCAACGTCTGGCCGTTCTTCTCGTCGTTTTTCCCGTCCAAGTGCCAAGAACCGGTGTTCACATATCTCACGTGCCCCCACCCTTCGGTAAACTTAATCTCTGGATTCAACCGTCTCTTCACATCGATGCTCATACTCCTCGGATTTCGAAACATCTCGTCCTCCTTCTGCACGTAGATGTGCCCGTTTTCCGTCAACGAACCGACGACTTGTACTTTCTCGCCCCCGTATTCGTACGAAGCTAAGAGGTTGTTCGCTCCAACTTTCAAAAGTTTCAGCTGGATGAGCGTGAAAAGAGTGATTCCATCGTACGGCCCGCGTTCGTGCAGTTTGCGCTCTTTCGTCGTCATCAAGTTGTTGGGATTTTCCTTCTTTTTGTTCGGCTTCTTTTTCTTCGTCATCGTCGTCTTCGTCGTCGCGGGAACAACAGCAACAGGTTGTTCCAAACTCTCTTCGTCATCATCATCATCATCATCATCATCTTCAACAACTTTGTTTTTGTCGTTGTTGTTCGTGGCGACGAGAGTTTTATTCTCCGTCACTGGTAACGCGGCGTCGTCGTCGCTGTTGTTGTTGTTGTTGGTGTTGTTGGTGGTGTTGTCATCCTCGTCGGCGTTGGCGATAACCGTCGGCGTCGTCGGCGTATTCGTTTTTTGCGCGAGAGAAATATCCATTTTTAACTGCCGCTTTTTCCAGAAGTACACTCGTATGCTACAAACTTTTTTTTCTTTTAACCTCTAATAAACCCGAAGTCCCGACGATGTTTTTTAAGAAGACGCGACGAAGACGAAGACAATTCTCACTCGCGCTGCGGTTTCGCACACACCAACGTTTTATCATCAATCGTTTTTCGTTCGTATTCATCTCTGGTAACAATAGTATTTGTCCTTTTACTGTGTGTTTGCACCAGATGCAAAATCTTCGCACCAACAACAAAGCCACGTGTCTTTCTCGTCGTTCTTTTCTTCTTCATTTTCAAGAAGAACTTTTGGTGTTTTGAAATATTCGATTTCATCCTCTCCTCCTCCTCCTGTTGCCGCTGTTGATGATGCTTTACGTCGCATCGTGGGACCTTTTTGAACGGCTTGAAAATGAAAGCAGTTATCTCTGCACCCTCGGTATAAGCGCAGAGCGGCTAACGCGTCGAGGTGCGGCGAGTGCGGCGCGTTTGGACTTTGAAAGTTTCGCAGCGTATCGTCGTCCGCCTCTAAAAACTGTTCGACTAATTTTTTCAGCTTGACGCGCTTGCCTTTTTCTTTCTGCAAAGGAACGTACGTGGACGTGTCGCGGATGCGATCGAAAAGGTTTGGGATATCTTCATCGGTAATTTGGAGCGCTCGTAGATCGTGACGAGCGTCGTGCACGACGAGTTTGTGAGGCTTATTCTTCCACAACTCCGGCGTGTTTTTGTGCGCTCCGGCCAGACACGCGAGGACTTCTTCTCTCGCTTCTGAAAGCGTTGGCAAGAGTTTTGTCTCAAAATCGCTCGCGGTGAGCCCCGTGATTTCGGTGCGATAGTCGAGCACTTTCACTTTCTCCTCCTCTTTTCCTTCTTCTTCTCCGTTTTTGCTACCGTTTTTGCTACAGAACGTCACAAGCGTCTCCATTAATACGCTTTCGTCCAAACCGTTTACGACGCAAACTTTCGCTAAAGTTTCATCACTTTTTGTCGTCGCAATCATCTCGCAATCGATCGCCACGTGCGGTGCACACTCGTCGCATACTTCTTCTTTTTCCCTAACACTCCTACTACTACCAGTACTACTCCCGAACGCGCACACGTGCACTCCTCCGTCATCCTCCGGTATCCTCAAGCACTTCCTACACCCGCCTTTCTCTTCAAACGCTTCCTTACACGCCTCGCTCGCCGTCGCGCCCACTAAATGTTCTCTCAAACGAAAGTACGTCTTGCACACCTTTCGACAATTCGTGCAGCACACGTCGTGTTTTTCATCGTGCAATTCTTTCGCCGCGTGTTGGGGCAAAAGATCCAGAGAGTGGAACTTTTTAAAGCAATAAAAGCACGCGTATTTTAAATCTTTGTTGTTGTTGTTGTTCTTCTTCGTCTCGCCACTGCTTCTTTGGCTTTTCGCGGCGTCCGCAAAATTTTTAAAATTTCCTCCTCGTCGTTGTAATTGTTCTCGTTGTATGGTGGATAAAACCATCCTTCGTCCTCGCGCACTAAAACTCTTCTTTTCACACACACCCAAAACTTCGTCGTCGTCGTTTACGTCGTCGTCCAAAGAGTTCGCGACGAGTGAGGCCATTTTCCAAGAGAGCACAGAGAGAGAGAGTGATGAGATTCTGATGAATTTATTATGAAACTTTGCTCTCCTCTTTGTGTTGTTTGTTGTGTTGTTGTTGTTTTGTGCAAAAAAAAATGAGAAGCAGACCAAAAAAAAAAAAAAAAAAAAAAAAAATTTTAATAATTTTCAACC
>Ga0206124_10001434_pt1 | contig 18809 bp, 20 predicted proteins | sample Helgoland_Spring_3_FD_148671 | JGI IMG/M metagenome (GOLD analysis project Ga0206124, IMG submission 148671) | Pelagic subsurface seawater microbial communities from Kabeltonne, Helgoland, North Sea - Helgoland_Spring_Bloom_20160321_2 | ecosystem: Environmental > Aquatic > Marine > Epipelagic ... | reverse complement strand
TGAACAAGTTTCTAACAATTTAGTTTCAAGTTCTCAAAAATAATGCTTGACTTAATGGTTTTAATTGTGTATATTACAGAGGAATATAAATAGGTTATAATCGTTCTCAAAGAATTGAATCTCATTTTAAGAGGTTCTATATGGGGCATAGTTCTTTCTTCCTTTCTTCTATGCCCCTAAACTTTAATAATAATAACTAAAATATAAGTGATTTCAATAGTAAGTAAATATTTATGGATATATGGAAAAATCACAACATACAAACGAACAAATAATTAAAGTTATATCTTTTATACTTAGCAGATTAGATACCTTAGAAGTAGAACAATCAAGGCATAAAGAAATGTTTTTTAAGGTAAGAAAGAATCTAACAGATGCTAATGATTTGATTAACCAAATATTAGATGTATTAGAAGTAGAAAATCCTGAGTTGTTTGAAAAAACTGTACGAAGTTTTAAAGATGGTTATATGAAAGATTTAATTAAAACATTAGATGATCATATAGACGAGTTAGAAGATTTTGATAAAGATCAGATGCTCGAACTATTAACTAATATCGTAGGAGATGCTTAATGATTAACAACGAAATTATCCTTTTCTTAGAGGATTTAAAGAGTTTGTTATTAGAAACAGAACTTAATATCGTAGGAGATGCTTAATGATTAACAACGAAATTATCCTTTTCTTAGAGGATTTAAAGAGTTTGTTATTAGAAACAGAACTTAGTGAAGAACAAAATGAAGTACTTATAGAAGCCATAGATTTGATAGATGAAAAAATAATAGAATTAGAGTCTTAATTGTTACATTACATAATAACCGTTACACTTGGAATACTTGCTACCTTTTTAGGATTGGTAGCTTTCTATGCATTACGCCGTATCAACGACTACGAAAACATAATACTAAATATAAATAATACAGTAGAATCAATAAAACTTCAACTTAAAAAAATAGATGACAGAGGGACTTTCGAGTCCGATGATGAAGTCGGTTTTTTCTTTACAGAGATAAAACGACTTGGTAATGAATTAAATAGTTTATTTGAAACAGAGGTTGAAGATGCCCCCATTAAAGAAAAAAAGAAAGAAAAAAAGTAAAATATATTTTGGTACACCAGTTCATGATGCTATCGTAAGATATAATCATTGTGAAAGACCATCAGAAAGAAATAAAATTTATACTGAAGAAATTCATAAAGCATTTCTTAAACTTGCTGAAAACATAATTAATACATTTAAGTTTAGTTATTTTAGTTATGGGTTTAGAGATTTACAAGAAGAGGTTGTATCCAATCTTGTAATCAATATGCACAAGTTTGATGAAACCAAAGGTAGTAAAGCCTTTAGTTATTTTTCTGTAGTAGCAAAGAATTATCTTATACTAAATAATAATGCTAACTATAAAAAAGTAAAAATTCACGATGATGTTGATACTCTTTATACACAAGGTGTTGATGATGAAGTGATAGAAAAAAGTCCATCTTCGGATATATTTAAAAAGACTATGGAATATTTTGAAGAAAATATAGAAAGACTTTTTCCAAAACCAGCCGATAGAGATATTGCTGAATCTATATTATATCTATGTAAGAATAAAGATAACATTGATAATTTTAATAAGAAAGCAATATACATTATGATTAGAGAAATGACAGATGTTAAGACATCTAAGATTACTCAAGTCACTAATACATTTCGTAAAATTTATCCTAGAATCCAAGAAGAAGTTCTTAGCCGTGGTCATATAGACAACCTAAGATATACAGGTTCTTTAGTGTAATTCTAAATCCGTTCTATATTTATATGTATGGAAAACGATTATAAAATATTCGGTGATAAAAACTTTTCAGATTTATCTGAAGAGATATACGAAAACACTAAGTTAAAAAAAACTCAGATTGACTTATTGATTCAGGAAGTTCATGGCTATATCCAAGGTATAGAGGACATAGCTGTTGTAGGTCCTATAATCAAAGAGTTAATGGATGTGGGTATTCGTAACGATGATAACCTTGTCAAACTAGCTACTATATATCAACGCATTATGTCCAAGCAAACTATCGATGATGGTAGTGCTGCTTTACTTTCTGAAGAAGAGAAAGAACAACTAATGGCAACTCTCGAAGATGTAACAACTGATTTACAAAAGAAAAAAGATGAAATTGTTGATATGTCTGATATAAGAAGTAAGTATGGAAAGACATAATGGCTAATAGATTTTTTGATGATGTAGTTAGTAAATCCATAGAATTTAATTTAGGTTTTGTAAATAAAGTTTTTATTAATAATAATGATAAAGACAGACAAGATGAGGAGCAAACTTCATCTCAAATAATCGAAATAAAATCTCTTAATGGAACTCTACCCATTGTACAAAAAAAAATAAAAGCTAGACCATTATTTAGAGGTATAAGTGATTCTATAACTAGAGGTGATTTAGTATTATTTTCATTGATAGCAAAAAAATTTTATTATATAGGTCCTTTAAATACATTTAATGAACCTAATTATTCCAATTCTAATTTTTATTCTTTACAACTAGAAGATGAAAATTCTAATTTAAAAGATAATATAGACCCGTCTTCTGGTTATGGAAGTGAATATCACTCTAATATCTTAATTACTAAGTTACAAAAAGGTAAAAACAAAGAAATGGATTTATTATCCGATTTTGGTTACAATACATCAAAACATTCTGATTTATTAATAGAAGGTAGACATGGTAATGGTATTAGAGTGGGATCTAAAGCTGTTTTTCCTATACTAAATATAAGTAATAACAATCCATATGCCGAAGAATCATTAGTTAACGGTTCTCTTATATCTTTATTATCTAATGGATCAATTAGACAAAACTTTAATCTTTCTACAAATTTTTTATTGTCAGTAGATATATTTGATGATGCTAGTAATTATGTATTGAATAAAGGTAATGATGGTGATGAAGGAATATTTAATTATAACTTTGGTGAGTTAGATAATGCAAATCCATCAGATCAAATTCTTATCACTTCTGATAAGATAACATTTGATGCTAGAGGCGACCAAGGAGATTTTACAGTATCATCAAATAGAAATATAAATTTTGGAGCTAAAAAGAATTTCACATTAAACAATTCAGGTTATTCAGTTATTAATTCTGGTAATATTTATTTAGGAGAACCAGCAAAAAGTAAGAAGGAGCCTGTAGTATTAGGTGATGAGTTAAGAAAGATGTTAGAGGATATAACAAAGTTTATTAAAAAATGCTCATGCTCTTGTACAAGGAGTTCCTGTACCACTTACTGATGCTTTAGGAGCTCCGTTAGGTACGAGTAAGAGTGTGGCACTTGAAAGTCCTATACTTACTTTAACAGAGATAGTAACACAATTGGAATCAAGAACTGAAACTGAAGATGATAATGGAAATATAAATTATGGTAAAGATGGTCCTAATTTTCTGAGTCATCATCATTACATAGAACAAAACAACAGGAGTAATAATGAAGGTTAATATATTTAAGAAGTTAATAAGAGAAGTTATAAGAGAAGAGTTAGATTATAAATTTTCTGTACTGGAGAAAAAGTTAGATGAAGCGCTAGTTAGTAGTAAAACTAATAGTATAGTTGAAGATAGAGCGCCACAACCTACCGCATCTACTACTGGTAATAATCCAGTATCTAACACAAGAGTTCCAATGACTAAAGATTCTATCTTAAATGATATCTTAAAAGAAACTGCTCACTCAGGTGAATGGAAAAATATAAATAAAGAAGCAGAAACAAAATCTGTAACCGAAGATACTGCTGGTTTACCTGACCATCTAGCTAATGCTCTTAACAAAGATTATTCAGGTGTAATGAAGAAAGTAGAAGAAAAGGAAAAGTTTAGAAATGGGGCTTAAATCCGACATATATGCTGCCTTTGTAAAAAACCTTGGTGAAGATAATGTTAATGCTACATCCGATGGTCAAAAGAAAGTTGATGAGTTAGCAGAAGATTTATCCAAAGCTATACAGACATTTATTTTAGCTCAAGAATTTAAAGTAGATAAGTTAAGTGCACCTGTTTTTATACCAGTTGGGAGTGTATCAAATATAGCACCAATACCTGCACCAGGACCTCCAGGAGCTGGTTTAGTGCCACCACTCACACCTATATCATTACAAGGTAAAGCGCCAGGTCTTCCATTTATAGATTCAACTGCTGATGTGGATGTAAATGGTCAAACTGCTAATGGCTCATTATTAGGTAAAAGTGCATCGGATAATTCTTTAGTTAAACTAAGAGTAGTAAAAAAAGGTAGTGAATAATGCCAATACTAGATAATAGAAAAGATAGATTTGTAGAAGATCAAGATAGTAGAGTATCAGTTGGAATAGACTTTCCATTTGCTAGGGTTGCTGGTGGAGATGGGTATTTTACAACAACTAAAACTACTATTGAGGCTGTAAAAACTAATATAAGACTTTTACTACAAACCAATCAAGGTGAAAGATTATTTCAACCTGGTTTGGGTATGAATCTAAAACAACTTTTATTTGAGCAGATGACAGACGACCTTTCAATTCAAATTGAAAATGATATTGTGGATGTTTTTCAGAGATGGTTACCATTTGTTAATTTAAGAAACATTGAAGTTAACCGAAGGGATGACATAAATCAAGTGACTATAAACATAGAATTTAATATAAATAGAACACCTAACGCTACGGAAAGTGTTCAAGTTACATTTGATGGTGTGGGTGATGAAACCTCATCAGCAACAGGCGATGGAGCTTACTAATGGCATATACCGATAAACAAAAACTAATAGAAACAAATGTAAACTATACAAGTAAAGATTTCAGTACAATTAAAGCTGACTTGATTGAATATACTAAAGCTTACTTTCCTGATACATATAAAGATTTTAACGAAACATCACCTGGTATGATGTTAATAGAATTATCAAGTTATGTTGGTGATGTTCTTTCTTATTATATTGATTACAATTATAAAGAAAACTTAATAGCAACTGCAACCGAGAAAAGAAATGTAAGAAGATTATCAGAGTTCTTAGGGTATAAAGTTCCCAATAAAACTCCATCGGTTGTTCGTTTAAAAGTTACTACCACTATAGATGCAAAAGCAGATGGGACACCTGATTATGGGCAAGCACCATCTTCGATAGATAGTGGATTACAAATTGCGTCAAGTGTAGATTCACAAATACTTTTTGAAACAACTAGTGAAATAGATTTTACATCAAGTGGTTCTGGTGATCCCGCTATAAGTGCTCCAACATTAGATAGTAATGGAGAAGCAGAATCTTATACCCCCTAACGCGATATGTAAGAGCTGTTTCGGGTCAAACCAAAACAAAATCATTTACTATAACAAACCCAACTAAATTTTTAGAATTAGATTTAGGTGAAGATGATATAGTTGAAGTATTAAGTTGTACTGATTCATCGGCACTTACATGGTATGAGGTTGATTACTTAGCACAAGAAAAAGTTTTAAATCAAACTCATTATAGTGATGATGCTACTAGAGATAGTGCTTATGACCAAGGTGATGCTACTGATAGTTTATCTACTATACCTGTTCCTTATGTTGCTGAATATATAAAAACAAACAAAAAATTTATATCAAAGTTTGATGAGGATACACAAACGTATAAGGTTTGTTTTGGAAATGGATTATTTAGATTTAGTAATTCCGGTTCAAATGTAGATTCGGTAGAACAAGTTGGTGTAACAATAAATGGAAACAATCTTGCTGATATACCTGGTGCTATAGGTTCTACAATTGGAAATAATTTAAACTTAGGTGAAACTCCAGCAAATACTATAATGACTTTTTCATATAGAGTAGGTGGTGGTGCTACATCAAATGTTCAAGCTGGAGAACTTACCAATATAAATAATGCTCCTGATGGTGTTACTATATCCGTGACAAACGATGAACCTAGTGTTGGTGGGACAGATGGTCAAACTGTAGATGAGATTAAAAATAATGCTAGTGCGTTTTTTGCTACTCAACTTCGTTGTGTAACCAAAGAAGATTATACAGCAAGAATACAAAGTATTCCAACAAAGTTTGGTAGTATTGCTAAAGCTTATGTAGAAAGATTAGATGGTGGAACTCTTTTGGTTTCTACTCTTTCTTACAATCAAAATAAACAATTAGTACAAACACCTCAACTTATTTTACAAAATATAGCTACTTACCTTAATCAATTTAGAATGATTAATGATATTGTTGATTTTGGATTTACTTTAAATGATAATCTATTTTCCGGCTACATAATAAACTTTGGTGTTAATTTTAAAGTAAATGTTGATAGAAGATTTAATCCAACGGAAGTTAAATTAAATGTAATTCAAACTATCAAAGACTTTTTTAAAGTAGAGAAAATGCAGTTTAGACAATCAATTAATATAAATGATTTACAATATAATATATTAGGTTTAGATGGTGTAATTGGAATAAAAGAATTAATATTATTTCAAGATGGAAACGATGAATATGCTAGTGGTAGGAAATTATACTACTATAAAGGAGATGGTGAGGTTATAGGAGATGATAATAATTATGGATTTCAATTTAATTTTAACGAAGCTCTTCAAGATGGTATCTATAGACCATCTATATCACCTGCAGTATTTGAATTAAAAAATCCAAATCAAGACATTTATGGGAAGGTAATATAATGCATAGATATTTTTTTACAACCAAAGATACTTTTATCAATAGTGGTTCAAACTCAATTACTGGCGAAGACTTTAAGGATAAGAACACGGGACAAGACGAGATACTTGAATTAAAAAAAGTATTTTTTGATAGAACATTTTCTTATCAAACAAGAGTTCTTCTTCAGTTTGATACTGATGAAATAGAAAGTTATATTAGCTCATCTGTTTTACCAAATGACTATCAGTTAAATCTTAGACTTTATGAAACAGAAGGAACAAGTGGATTAAGCGAAGAATATACAATTGCTGCTTATCCCCTAAGTCAAGAATGGGATGAGGGTGTTGGTAAAGAATTAGATGTTCCAAAAACAACTGATGGTTGTAGTTGGTTGTATAGAAAAAACAAAAACAATTCGGAGATAAGTTGGACAGATCCTGGTGGAACTTATATTGCTGGTGATGAGACAACTCAAGTATTTTCATCGGAATCTCCTGACCTTAACATGGATATTACCACCCTTGCTAATAAATGGTTTGGTGGTGTAAATACTAACTATGGTATGATAGTAAGAATATCTGGTAGTAGAGAAACATCAAGTGGTAGCTTTGAAGATATTAAATTTTTCTCAAGACAAACCAACACTATATACTCTCCTAAGATAGAATTAAAGTGGGATGACCACTTACCAGCAACTGGTTCTAACACAGGTAGCTTGACCACCTTGGATATGTTTCTGGTAATAGTGAGAACTACCTATACCCAATTCACTTACGAGAAGCGTATAAAGAAAACGAAACTGTAAAATTTAGATTTGGTGCTCGTAAAAGATACATACAAAAATCATTTACAACATCGGTTCAAACCGTTAGTGGTAGTTTTATACCACATGGTAAAGGTGCTTATTCTATTATAGATATGGCAACAAATGAGTCTGTTGTTCCATTTAGTGCTTACACAACTATGAGTTGTGATACAACTTCTAATTATTTCAAACAAGATTTAGATTCATTTGAACCTAATCGTGCTTATAAGATTTTAATAAAAGTTAATCACGATGACGGTCAAGAAATAATATATGATAATGATTTTGAATTTATACTAAGGACTTAATCATGGCTTACGGAACTACTGGTAGTGATGACACAACTCAAGAAGAATTGGCATTAAATCCTATTATACAGTGGTTGGTCTAAATGCTACAACAGATGATAATTTTTACTTTGTAGAAAATCCTGAAGAACAATATATAGGTCTTTATCATATACATCAAGATGGTGAAATTATGATAGGTGCTGGTGAGTTAGGAATAACTCATGAAATGATTCCTAGTGAAATAATATTTCAAAAAGTTACTTATGCGGCTATACAAGAAACTCGTGAAGCAGTAAGTGATATATTTTATAAACTATGGTTTGAATCTAATACCCTAACTGATGAACAACTTCTTTCTCTTCAAACAACTATTCGTGATGGAATAAAACAATCAGGTCGTACAGAAGATGAGCCTCTTGTATTTTATAAAAAAGATAGAAATACATTAGAAAATAGAAAAGATATAGAAGGTGATATTTTTGAACAACTATGTCAGTATATTTTTGATAACAGTATTACTGAATTAGAAGGTAAGTTTTCTATCATACAAGTAGAATTACCAGCAGAAGGTACGCCTCCACAATCAACTATTCAATATAAAATAAAGTTTGGGGATGGGACTAATGTATATGAAATAAATGTTGCTAAGAAAATAGGAAATGAATTTACAGATATTTTAAACCTAAGTCAATTAACAAAAACAAAAACAGGTTCTAAAATAGATCCTGAAAAAGCTAAAGAGGTATTAGATACTAATATCTTTGAGCTTCTCCCACCTCAACCAAATCGTCAAGAACAGATAAATAATTTTTTTACTGAATTTGATAACTTAATAGGTCCAACTCCTGTTTTTACAGATGTGGATGGTGACGGTGTTGGTGAAGAACCTGAAAATTTTCAAGATGATGAAGAGAGCCGTGTTAGTCATGAAAATCAAATAGATGCTTTTATAACTAGGTTAGATGAACAGGCAAATGAAGATAACAATAATAAAACTCTTCAATCAATGCGAAATAAACTTAATAGTTATCTTGGTGATATTGACAATGTAAATGATGTTTTAAATGATTTAAGACCTGAGTATGAAAACATATCAAATGGATTTCTTAAAATAAGAAAACCAAATCAAGCAATCATCATCAGAAATCAAAATAATAATTTTTTAGAATTTCAAAAAGAAGATGATGATGGAAACCCAAGTTATTTAACCGATGGTTTTACAATAACAATGTGGGTTAGATTTGTAGATAAACAATCAAATGGAACTCTTTTTAATTTTGGTAATCCAAATGAAATAGATGGTAGTGGATTTAGGTTAGAGACAAATGTTACTCAAGACAACGCCGGTAAAAACCACAGAACAATACGATTAGTAGTAAAAGATACTTTAGTCAGAGACAATCATTGGGGGTATTTAGATTCAAATGGCAATATTGGTGTGTCTAGGATAATAGGAAGAGATTTAGTAACTAGACCAGGTAATAATTATAATCCAGTTTTTAGATTTCCTACTAGAGCTCATAACATTTATCCTAAAATACCAACTGATGATTTAAACGAATGGTATTTTATATGTGCTACTTATGATCCTATTATAACAGAAGTAAGTGCACTAAGAGCTACACATCCTTTGAGATTTAATAAACAATATTGGTTAAACCATGTCGAAGGTATGCTTGGAGAAGAAGAAGAAGGTGGTGGTGGTATAACTGCAAATAGTGGTTATGGTGCTAAATGTAAAGTTGAGATAATAAGTAAAAGTGATTTATTAAGAGCTCGTGGTTATAAAGTTGATGATATAAGTGTTACTGCTCCACCAGTTGATAATATAGATAATGATGATGAAGAACCACCTTTTAATGTAGATGAAGTCGAAAATATAGATCCTTTAGATAACCCATCAGAAACCCAAGAAGAAACTTCTAATGTAGAACCAATGCCTATTGGTGCTCCTAATGGATTTAATCCAATGACAAATCCTATGACAGGTACTTTAAGTCCACAAGGACAATGGAGTTGGAATGGTGTATCTATTACATGGGTAGCAGTAGAAACTGAAGAAGAAAGTAGTGAACCGGTAGCTACAAATACTCCTGATGATATAATAAACTTTGGTGCGGGTGGTGGTAACTATTAATGCCAAAGTTTACATCCATAGAAGGGCTTTTTAATCAAGCAGAACAATCAGTAGGACCATATACTGAAGGTAATGAACTAAACGAAATTCTTAGAGTATTTCAACCTGAACAAGGGATAGATGTTTTATATAGAAACCCTCTTGTAAATAACGATTCTACAGAAATAGTAGATGATATGGATGGTAGAATAAAACTTGGAACATTTACTTTAAACAATAGGGGATTTTGGGAAGATATAAATTTTAATGAATCCACATTTCAACCTTATTTAACCGATGATAAAAAAACAGTTGATTCTATTATTAGAATGGGCGGTAATGGTGATGAGATAGTTGACGTAAAAAATAAATCTAATTCATCAACTTATGACTATTCAATAGATGCATTACCATTTGTAACTAATCCAAATGACGGCGATGAAATAATTAGAGTTGATAGATATTGGGATAAGAAAATAAATTCAACTGAACATTATTTAGCAACAGAAGGTAAGATTAAATATTACTTATATCCTAGAGCTAGTGGTAGAACACTATTAGATAACATAGATTTATTTTCTCCAAGAGGATTAAAAACAGCTTCTGGTGGTAAAAATAGATTTACGGTTTATGCTGAAGGACCAGAAGAAACTGGTTATTATTTATTTAAATTAAATTGGGGTGATGGATCTTCACTAGAATATACGGGTGAGCCTAAATTATTAGAGGGAACTACTTTATTAGATCATACTTATAAAAAACCTGGTTTCTATACTATAAGTGGTGTTGTTTATGCAAGCTATAAAGGAGAAAAAATAGATGCTTATGAAAAATTTGAAACAAATATATTATTAAACCCATCTAAAAATTATGAACTTAATTTATATGATTATGATAACTTTGCTAATATAGGTGGCATGTCTGATAATTCGGTGTTGATTAAATCTACTTTAAATACTATTGGAGTAAATCCAATAACAAAAGATACATCAAAGACTGATATTGAGCTTATTAATAAAGTAAATGATTTTGATAAACTACAGTTATTAAATTTTATTAATAAAATATCATCTGATATTTTGTCTGAAGAATTTTATTCTTTTTATCAGCCATATAATTTAGAAATAAAAGATTTATCTAATTCTACAATACATAATGGATTTATAGACAATGAATCATTTGATTCTTTTAGAGAAAATGGCTTAAATAACTTTGACTTAGCCACAACCAAAATTTATAAAGGTGTTAAACCAATGTGGGAGCAGTTGGGTTTTGAAAGTGATGATAGTGATGTGCCAAATCAATCTATTTATTGGGATAATATAATACCAAGTGATTATACCTTTTTAAATAAAAGTGGAATTACAATAGAAGATGGTGATAATCCTATAAGTGGTTCAAGAACTCCAAGAACTCCATATACAGAAGTAATTATAGATCAAGAAGATGAACAGATATGGGATGATAATTATTATTACCCAAATTTACCTAAGTTAGACATATATGGTGGTTTTGTAGAAGATGTAAATACAGAAAACTCATATGGAACTAATACAGCACCAATAACAGATTTAGAAGAAGCTGATGATAACTTAATATTAAATGTAGACTTTGACCAAACAACAACGGATGATTTAATTGATAAAACAAATCTAAATAAAATTGAATATAATCAAGATTTTAAAATATCTCTTGATATAGATTTTAGATTAGAAGTAAATACTTTAATTATACCGGATGGTATAGAAACCAATAATAATGAACAGGCATTCTAATGGCAACTAAAAAAAATAATTATCCATCAGTAAAAAAATCAGGAATATACCCCAATGGTACTGATAAGGAGCTTGGTTTAACTGATGTTAATTTAGAAAAATTTTCATTAGGTAATTGGAACTCCATTAGAAAAAATAGTAAGTTATTAGTTTCAAATGTATCTGATGAAAATGTAATTGAAGAGGATCCAAGAGGAAGACCGGTTCAAATACAATGGGATGCTAGCATGATGTTTACTAACTTATCGGGAGTCACTTCACCACAAAACTATTATTCCAGCAGAATAGCTGTTTCAGCTGGTGATCCACAAGAATTTAATCCAGGCCAACCTTATCTTGGATCGCTTTCATTTGGTTCTTTTTACGTTAAGGCTACTAGAAATTCACAATTTAATAAATATTCATTTAGTGATGTTTATAAAAGTAATGTTTATGGAACTAATGGAAATGTATTCTTAAATCTTACGGCCATGGGAAATGGGTTAGGATACACTCAAGAAGATTCTGGCTTTTACAACACTCCGGCTGAAGAAAGACAAAAGCAAATATATAAATATTATGCAAATGATAATATAGATACTTTTGATTTTGACTACGAAACATTGTTGTCAGCAGATAATTTAGATAATACACTAGCAAAACAAATAAATTTTGATGACGGTTATGCTTACATAAAAGAAAGAAACGATAATAATCCTCAAACGCCTTATATTTTTGAGTTTGATGATGCATTATTAGCTAAAATGAAAGACTTGGTTTATATAAGAGATATGAATGTATATAACGGATATGGACCTGGTGATTATAATGATGATGGTAAGTTAGATGAAGGTTTTGGAGGTACGATATTCAATCGTGATGATGCTGATGGTATAAATGATTTTAAACCAACTCACGAAATTATATTTCCAAGATTTTTTAGAGTAAAAGTTCCAGATATAGAATTTGATGCAATACTATATTTACCTACACTTCCATTTGGACAGGCTTCTGATTCAGTAAAATTACCTTTACCTGTTGAACTTGGAAATAGCAATTTACCTGGAATCTCAAATCAGATATTTTCAGAAGATAATTTTCTTGAATTCCCTTTCGGTGGATTCGCGCCGTCAGTTCCAGCTCAAATTTTCAATAGCTTCGGTGCACCACTATTTAAATATAATGGTGTATTATCATTACCTGATACTTCTCTTGAATTAAACGAAGTTGATTTTGAAGTAAAATGCGTCACAGATAATGAACTTAAAAAAGATTTATTATATTATAGTGGTAATGATTATTTAAATACATCATATCCATTACCAATTACATTGGATATGAATATATTTGTAAGTGAGGATGTAGATGAAAATATAACAGCTAATAATGTTATTAGAAATTTAGCAGATGATAGTTTATCTATAGATCCGTTTAGTATAATTTCGAGAGCTTATGATGAAGAATCAGAATATGATTTTAATATTGAAATATCTCCTGATGTAACAGACGCTATCTACAGGTATCAAGTTATTCAATGGGGTGATGAAAAAACTTTATTAACTGATGTGCAAATAGAAAATACATATTTTTTTAATTTTTATAACGCCGAAGAATATCCACAACCTAATGACTGGAATATTTTAAGATATAATCAAGAGATACTCACTAATTCCAAAAAATTTGGTGTTATAGATGAACATATATATCTTACTCCTGGAGTTAAAAGTATAAAGATAGTAGTATATCGGTATAATAAATCAAATAATTATATTACAGAAACTTATTTAGTGACTAAAAATATTGTTATCAACGATGGTTTACTTTCAACTAGAGATTTTTCAATATTTGGCGCTGGTAATTTTAATATAATACCAATACAAGATAACCAAGCGATTATAGGTGGGTTTGATGATGAATCAAAATACCACAATTCAGTTTCTAAAATTGTAAAGGATGATAATTTTATACAAGATGATTACTTAGAAAGAGTATCATCTAGGGATTATATAAAAAAAATAAATAATGGTTCTTTAGGAAAACAGCCTGGTCAATTAGATTTAGGACAAACAAGAGTATTTACAGAACCAAAAGATATTTATGATTTTATAGGAGCTAATAAATTAGAATGGATAACCCAAGGATCAGGAAGTTTACCTATCAATAGTTTAGCAACCGACATATTTATAAGAGACGATAAGTGTGTTGTTGATTTAAATCCATCAAACTCTGAATATTCAGCAATACAAAATCAAGCCGGTTCAAAAGAGATAGGGATTTTAATTGGAGACTATAAGGTCAATCAACCAGAAGGAAGTGGGATACAAAAAGAAGGTATAATGGAAACTCCTCTTTTAGAAACAGATAACGAAAAGCAAGCATTTTAATGGAAATATTACAACCATATAATAACGACACTTTACAACTAATATCCGATAATAGTGATTATACATTTACTGAGTCTGATTTACAAAATGGTAAAATAAAAATATCCGTGTTTTCTGATGTTAATACTTTTTTACAAAGTGAAGACTTACAAAATGGTGTTGATTTTTATGTAAAAGATGATGAGTTATTTTTAAAACCAAATGAATTTTTAGATAGAAATGGTTTTGGTGAAGCTAACTATAATTTACAATTTGATTTTGTAAGAAGATTTGAATCTAATTTTAATATATCACAAATATCCCCAACAAGAAAAGAAGTTCGTTTAACCAATTCAACAATTTCAATAGATAGTAATCTTAGGAATATAATATCCGATTTTATGGAAGAAGATTCTTCTGGCGAAGTACAAGATGATTATCAGTTTAATTCTTACTTAGAACTTTCAGAGGGAAGATTCCCCATTTGATTTTGTTACCAATAATAAAACAACTTTGATATTAAAATTAAATGAACCGTTACCAACTGATGTATCAATTTTAACAACTAATTTTAATATATCAAATAAATTTTTATCATCACAGACAGAAACTATTTTCTTTATTGACCGAGAAGGTCTTGCCGTGAGTGGATTGGGTTTAGGTATAGATGTATCATTTGCTACAATAGACGCCCCATCTGTTGATTCTTCTGCTAATTATAACGAAATTACAGCATCAGTTGGAGAGAACATTGTAGAGGAAGTAAATAGATTACAAAAAGACCTTAACTTAAATATAGATTATGAAAAGTTTGATGGTCATGTATTTTTTGGTTCGGCTAAATCCAAATTAGAAAATTTTAAAAATAAAGTAGTTAGGTTAGATACATTATTTACAGAAGTTAGTTCATCCTTAGCATTTACAGATACTAATAATATTATAGAAAAAAGAAAAGATTTATTTAAACAGATAAGGCAAATAGAAAGTGAATTTACTCACTATGAACATTTTATGTATAATGACGGTCAAAGTTATTCTACATCATCCGCACCTGGTGTCGGTGGTAATTTAGCCGGAACAAATTTTTATAACAATGTAGATAATTCATTTACCTCTATTCAAGGACAAAGTGGATTTGATAAAGTACATAAAAAAGAAGAAGACGGTTTTATTCATCTTTTTACTGATGTATATAATGTAGAGCAGCCACCTTTTCATAATTCCAATGATTTCTTTTATTTATCATTTATAGCAAAAGGTGATACAAATCATGCTGATAATAAATACTCATTGGCTATTAGTGGTGGATTAGCTAATCAAAAATATAATACAATTGGTGATACTCAATTAGGAGAATATCCATATAACAATGATAGACAAGTTCCATTTAATGCGTGGAGTGGTTCTGCTATATTAAATCCCGAAGTAACTGGATCTAATTATAGACGATATATATTTAAAGCTCAACAAAACTTTTTTAGACCAAGTGATAAAATAATAGATGGTGTTAATGAAACTTTTGAAGAAGACTCAACTCATTGGATAGTTCTTTCTGGCTCTACTCAATTATCAGATTCCTTAACAAGTGGTCAAGCAATAATAGATATTTCTGGCGTGTATGTTCCACATATGTTTCCATCACAAGTACAACAAGATGGTACTATAAATTCAATAAACTTTGTAACAGCTTCTATATTACCACAAGGTGATTTATTTCCTATATTTGCTGAACAGACTGGAAGTAAGGACATATTATTTACCGATGTAACTTTAACAAAAAATAATCCAACAAACATACATCCTTTTTCAAAAACATACAGACCACCAAATGGAACTTATGCCGGTTCGGATGAATGGAACGATTGGTATAATACAATGGAAAGTATTGCTGAAGATTATGATGATAGCAATATACATTCACTTGTAAATAACTTACCTGAAGTTTTACAAACTGGTAAAGAACATAAAGTCCTCCGTGATTTTGTAAATATGTTATCCGAGCAATTTGATTTATTAAGAAGTTACATTGACAATTATCATAACATATATAAGTTAGGATATAAAAATCCAAATGCTATGCCAGATAATCTTTTACCTATCATTGGAAACTCACTTGGATTTGATTTAAAGAATCCAATATCCGGTAGTTTAGAAGATTATTTAAGTGGAACTAGAGGTGATGAGGTTAGTGATAAAAAAGCTATTGGTTCTCTTTGGACAAAAATATTAAATAATTTAATTTACATTTATAAAACAAAAGGAACTCCCCTCAAGAAAGTATAAATACATTATTAAATCTTTACGGATATGACACCACTTCATTTAATTTAACCGAATACGGTGGCTCTTCTGATGAACACAATCCATCCGTTGTTACTAACAATGCTAAAAATGATTTAGATAATGGATTGAAAAATGTTAAAGGTAATGTTTCCTTTAGGGAAAAGAAAGAACAACTTAGGTCTTTAAACTTATCTAAAAAAGAAGATAAGTTAGCATTAGATTGGTATTCAAATGACGCTCAACCAAATGGTGTTGAGTTTATGTTTAAAACTACTAAACCAAAAATGAACAAAAATTATTAAGAGCAAGTGGTTCAGAAGATAATTGGGATTTAAGAATTGTCCCATCGGGTTCTTCTACTACTAGAGGTAAAATAGAATTTAGATTAAACAATAGTGTAAATGGTGCAAGTGCTATTGCTTCAAATGCTATTTCAATGTCAACTGGTTTTATTGACAATGTAAATGATAATAAATTTTTTAATGTAATATTACAAAAAGATATAGCAACAACATCTGCTGAGTTAACTCAATCATATAGTTTACTTGTTAGTAGAAAAGATGGTGATAAGATAAAAGATGTCCAACATATTAGTATGTCATCATTTGATACGAATGCTAATAAAGCTTTTATAACCGCTTCTGGACAAACATCAAATAACTTTCTTGTTGGTGAAGAGATGACAGGTTCTATTGCTGAAGTTAGAGCTTGGGATACACCAATTAGTATGTCTAAATTTAAACAACATACATTAAATTACAAAAGTGTTGTAGCTGGGACGGCAACTGCTGCTAGAGATAATTTAGTTTATCATTTTCCATTAGATGATTCCCCAAGTGCTTCAACAATAAAAGATATTTCTTCTCCAAACAAAGTTAAAAACTTTAGTAAGTCTGTTTCATCACAACCAAGTTTAAATACAATAAAAAGTAGTATAGCTACTGTTAAAAACTTTAGTTTTCAAGTTAGGGGAACTGATGCTGTTAAGAGTGATAAACAATATAAAATAGGTTCTGATTTAAAATCAACTGGTGGTCTTAATTCAAAAGTATCTACTTTAAAACAACCAGTTAAAGATGGAACAAATGAACCTAAAGTACAAGTGATAAACAAAATTGGTAAATCTTATTCTTATGTAGATGCTATTGATTCTATAGTAATAAATTCAATGGCTGATTTTGAAATAGATGATTACTTAGATGATTATGATAATAATGGAATATATGATGGCCTTTTAACTTTAAGAAAACAACTAATAGAAGAGAGATTGATATCGGTTGATGTAGTAAATAATTTATCTTCTATAGAAAATCATACAGATAATCCTGATTTTATAGAAAACATAGAAAAATTATTACCAGCAAAAACAAAGTTTGAGTTTTCATATGAAGTTAAGAATGATACTTTGTTTAGGTCAAAAATTAAAAAAGCTAGTTTACAAACTGAACTCAACCCAAACAAAGTAGAAGGTTCTACTAACTTAACCGAACCAGTTATTAATGTAAACTTTAATGAAAACAAACACGAGGCATCTATTGATGTTCCAAGTAACGAGTTTTCCGTATCTTCTTTAGTTAATGAAAACTTAAAAGAAAAAACAATTAATGTTTTAACTGATGAGGTTAGTGTAAGTGCTAATGTTAATGATAAGGTTCATTCTAACTCTTCTATACCGTTAAACATAACAGACTTATCAAACTCTTCTAATCAAACAGTTTTTAATGTAGAGCCAGATAATTTTACTGATTTACTATTGGGTTCTAAAAACGAGTTTTATAAAAATAGTGGAACTGGTATAAATAATACATTTTTTAAATCTGGTAATCCTGGTAGTGATGGAAACTACAATACTTACAAATATGAAGATAGATTTTTCTTTAGAAGCATAGGAGATACCGAAGAGTTTTTTCCTGTAAGTGCATCATATAAAAACAGAACTGGTGCAAATGCTAAACAACCATTTAATCACCATGATAACTTTAGACATTTTGGAAATCGTTATTATGTAGATAGTGGAAGTGGATATACTTACAATTCTTTCTTTGGTGATGATGATGCTACTGTAGATGGGAGAATGGTAGGTAGGACATTATTTTTTAGTGCATCTAATGGTGAAATTTTTTACCCAATCAATCATTACTTTAAAGTCGGAACAAGTAAAGATGGATTAACAAACCTTATCTATAAGGGAACACAAAATGATGGATCTAATCCACCACAATTTGATCCTGAATTAGATACATCACCGACAATTTCAGCTTATACAATTAACGTAGGTGGTTCAGATACTACTAAGAAGTTAAAAGTAATAAGGTAAAAAAATATTTCGATATATTTATAGATAGACATATTTAACACAAGGACAAAATTATGGGACTTTTAGATAACGATACCGTCATAGTAGATGCCATCTTAACAAAGTTAGGAAGACAGAAATTAGCAAATGGGCAACCATTGGGAATAACACAATATGCTTTTGGAGACACGGGTGTAGATTACACTCTTTACAATCCTAACCATCCAAATGGTTCAAGTGAT
>Ga0206124_10001431_pt1 | contig 18869 bp, 16 predicted proteins | sample Helgoland_Spring_3_FD_148671 | JGI IMG/M metagenome (GOLD analysis project Ga0206124, IMG submission 148671) | Pelagic subsurface seawater microbial communities from Kabeltonne, Helgoland, North Sea - Helgoland_Spring_Bloom_20160321_2 | ecosystem: Environmental > Aquatic > Marine > Epipelagic ... | reverse complement strand
TGCTTCGACATCGAACATTTGACAAGGACCACTGTATGCCTTTTTCCGAATGTAAGGTAAGCAGAATTGTTAACAAGATGATGATACTCGAACAACTGGAAGCAATGGGTTCAACTCGTCAAGATTTGAGATTAACAACAACCGTTGTAACTTCTGTTTTTCTCATTGTTTTTCTGACGGTTCGTGCTGTTGAGCATAACTCAATCCTCTTGAATGGATACTCTGCTGTACTCTATTGTGCAGTCATGTGTATTGGCATACAATGGGTAGCATGGATACCTGCATCCATAGCGAAAACTGAACGCTTCTATGACTTGACGGGAGGCTTAACCTATCTTGCAGTAGTTGGATTCAGCCTTTGGGCAGGGTCGCAGTCCGAACCTCCGAGTTTGAGAGAAATCCTCGTCAGTTTACTTGTCGTTATCTGGTCGATACGCCTGTCCAGTTTTCTTTATCTTCGTATTCATCGAACTGGAAAAGACGGACGCTTTGATCGACTCAAAACTTCGCCGGTCCGATTTCTCGTACCATGGACTATCCAAGGTCTGTGGGTTTTCCTAACAATGATTGTCGTCATTGTAATCAACAGTCAAGCTGATTCAGCCTCTGGATTCGGAATATGGGACAGTATTGGATTGTCCATGTGGTTGCTCGGATTCGGCATTGAAGTCGTAGCTGATAACCAAAAAAAGGTATTCAATTCAGACCCTGAGAATCAGGGTAAATGGATCGACACTGGTTTGTGGGCTTACTCGAGGCACCCGAACTACTTCGGAGAAATCCTTCTATGGACTGGAATCGCCTTCTTCGGTATTTCCTGTTTTACAGGTCTGGAAAGAGTGGCTTGGATATCCCCCGTGTTCATCTATCTCCTCTTAACGAAAATCAGTGGAATACCTCTGCTCGATAGACGAGCCTTGAAGAAGTGGGAAGACCATCCTGAATATCAAAAATACAGAGAGAACACGCCCGCTCTTTTTCCTCGGCTCAATAAAAAGTCATAGTGTTCTGAACTTGTTTGAACATAAATCTATATTTTGACGTGGTTGAACGCGCGTGGTTTCATACGTTTAGAATGAATCAGTGAAGCCCATTCTGTTCCCGCTGTATTGCTAAAGCCGGTACATGAGCGCTTGGTCTTCAGTATCGAGCGCCTCACTCTAATTCGCCATCTGCAAATGCTTGACAGAGGGGGCGATTCCTAAATCATCAGGGAAGAACATCGTCGGTTCGGGTATTGGAATCGGAGAGATTTCTTGCCCGACCAGTGCCACTCGACTCGGACGTGAATCCGACAAAATCTTCCGCCCAGTCAAGGGTGCAATTTTGGCAGAGAAATCCATGATGTCTTCATGGCTTGGCATGTTTTCAACTCCGAGGTTTTCACGGCTGTGTCCAACGAATACATAGCCCTTGTTTTCGATATAATCGGGGTCTGCTCGCATGTCGAGGGCAGCGAATTGCTTGATGTGTTCATCGGACATGTTGATGCCCTTCATCAGCGTATGTCTGCACACAATTCGAGTATCAAGGGACGGCAAGAGGTCGAGAGTTTCTGAGAACTTGTCCCAAGCGTTGTCGTTCCATTTTGGCTTACAGACTTCATCAAAGACCTTCTTGTTTGGTGCATCGACCGAAACATAGAGTTGTGTTGGCAAGGTATCCAATTTTTCGATAACCTTTGGAAGCGTGCCGTTGGTTACAAGCATGGTTGTCATGCCGTGCTTATGGCACAGGTCCATGTATTCAGAAAGGCGAGTGTAGAGGGTTGGTTCACCGTTCAGTGAGATGGCAACGTGCTTAGGATTTTGAGCGTCCAGCCACTTTTCCCGAGGCACTTTTGGATTTCCTCCAAACCCAGACAACAGTCGGCGCTGAGCGCGAACGGATTCGTAGAGAAGTTCGAGTGGGTCTTGGTCGGTGAGCTCCAACGTGTCCATATGCGGTTCACGCCAGCAGTATGTGCAGGCAAGATTGCACTGGTCGACAACCGGTGACATTTGCATGCAATTATGACTTTTAACGCCGTAGAATTTGCCCTTGTAGCACTGGCGGTCACGGAGAAGAGATTCTTTGGTCCAGTGGCATGTTTTGACGCCGCCGTGTTCACCAACAATGTGGTAACGTTGCTTCTGCAGTTTTGCTTTTAACGCGAGGTCCATTCCAGCCATGAGGCTCACTCCTAGTCCGATTTCCACTGTTGTGCCGGGCACGGTCGGGAAGGGGCTCTGATAAGCGGTCGTCGACCTTCTTCGCTATCAATGCCTCGCTCAGCGCTTGAGGATTGGTAGGAAGGCATTAGCAGCCTTCTCGCAGGCGTTAGCGACATCGTCAAGTCGCTGTAAGACACGGTACATGTGCATGGCAGCCAGGGGTTCATCGTCTCCATACGTGAAGACATAGCCTGCAGCCTTTGCTTCGACGACATCCGCTTCGTGTTCCTTGAGGTTCACTTCTCGGATGAGTTCAGCGAGTTTGGCCTTCGCTGCTTTGGTCTCTCCGCTGATGGTGTAGTCGCGTAATGCTTCGACAGCATCTTCGTACTTGGCGACAGTATTTGCTACTGCGTTCGCCATGTCCTTGAGATTTTCTTTTGCTTCCTTATCATCAAACAGGGGTCTGAATGCTAACTGCTCCGCCACATTTTGCGCATAATCTGCGATTCGGTCTTGCCGAGTGACCATGTAGAGGAAGTCATCGTAACTCACATGGACACCAAATCGAATGTCTTCACCTGCTAGGCGTCGAACTTCAGTCTTGACGTTATCAGCCTCGAGTTCAGCAGCAATTGTCGCACCAATGGCTTCGGATACATCCTCGCCGTCGCAAGCGGTGTTTACTGCTTCAAGCATGTGTTCAACGGTCTTTTCGACAGCCTTCGCGTGTTCGTGGAACAACTCAAACGGTGTTGTGTCGCTGTTTATATGGCCTGTTCCTTCACCGCTAGCACCTGCGTCAGACAGAGCATCTTCCACATGGATTTCACCACTGCTCTTCCAGATAGCAAATCCAACTGCGATGAAGGATAGAGGGAGTAAGACGATCATGTTTAGCGAATCTCCTCCAGAGGCGACAAACAGTACGATTGCTCCAAAGGCGGCAGCAGGAACGCTGGCCACCCATGAGGCGGCAATTTTTCCGAACACTCGGAAGTCAACAGCCTTCGCACCACCGGCCAATCCTACGCCTACAACAGCACCGACAAGCGTGTGTGTTGTTGAGACAGGTACTGCCAAGAACGGCATAGAGAAGATGAGGATGGTGGTAGCTGCACCGAATTCAGCAGCAAAGCCCCGGGTGGGTGTGATGTCAGTGATTTTCTTACCAATCGTTTCCATAACTCTCCATCCCCAGGTCATCACACCAATAGCGATTCCAGCAGATCCCAAGAGAATCAGCCAGACAGGAATAGGTGCTTTTTCCATCAGTTGACCACCATCGCTGCTGAGGACTTGCCAAACAGCAGCCATAGGGCCGATAGCGTTTGAACGGTCGTTTGCACCGTGTGCGAAAGCGACGTAAGCAGCGGTAATAATCTGCAACCAAACGAAGATACGCTCGACGCCACGGAAGCCGCGCTTTTCTTCATTGATATCGATTCGTCGAAGAACAAGATACAACCCAAGGCTGGCTATGACACCAATAATGGCTGCGAGAATCAGTGAGTTAATTGGGAACCATGCGTTGTCGGCAAATGGATTGAACACACCGTTTTCTTTGACAGGTAACCAGTCGTATTTATTTTCAATCCACCCTTCATTGTCGGCTTTTGAGAAGAACCCTTTCAGAGCCTTGAATTGAAGTGCGAGCCCAAGTACGAAGAAAGTTGGGAAAGCGAGTATTGGGGCCAACCATTGCGACCGGTCAACCGGATTCTCGGAGTCAAGAATTGTTTTCTTGATGATGTAATAGGAAAAGAAGGCGAGTAAAGCCCCCATCAATGGGCTTGCAACCCAAGACATAACGACTTTCTGGACAACTTCCCAGTCAATAAGAGACGTGTCGTGCTTGACTTCAAGAATCAAACCAACGCCAATAATTCCTCCAATAATGGAGTGAGTCGTAGATACGGGTAGGCCGTAACGAGTGGCAATAGTAAGCCATGTCGCTGCAGCCATCATAGCGGCAATGAAGCCAAAGGCAATGTCCTGGGAGAATGCAGCATCAACCATTGGATCTGAGAAATCTACCGAAAGAATACCCTTTCGGACTGTATCAGTGACTGCATCTCCAGCAAAGAAAGCACCGCTGAATTCGAAGATTGCTGCTATGATTACCGCTTGCTTGAGCGTCAGTGCTCTTGAGCCAACGGATGTGCCCATTGCGTTTGCTACGTCATTCGCTCCGATGTTCCATGCCATGTAAGCGCATACGATCAATGCTAATCCAATCAATACCATTGTTATGGGTTCCATGGTTCTACTCACCGCAATTCAGTATATATTCAAAACTATGTATATTCTATATAGGTCAATTTAGACGGCGGTGATGATATTATGGCGTTCGGACCGGGGGAACATGAAGTAAGGAAACTACAGAGCACGGGTGGTAGCACCTTCACAGTCAGTCTTCCAAAGCCGTGGATTCTTGAGCAGCAACTCAAGGCTCGCGATTCATTGCGCGTCGATTGGAGGCCCAGCGGAGCACTTCGAATTACTCCACTCCTTTTGAGCGGTGCTCAAGAGAACAACGTTTCATTTGATGCAGAATTACTGCCCGAAAACAGTCTTCATGACCATCTCATGGGCGCCTATATATCTGGGGCAGATAACATTTCAGTCCGCCTCAATAAGAGCCTTAAAAAGACAACTTCAATGCAAATCCGCCGTTTTCTTCGGAGCACCCGTGGTTTCGAAATCTTTGAAGAAAGTGATGAGCAGATTGACCTCAAATGCTTGATGAATGCAGGAGACATGCCGTTGCATGCGAGCCTCAACAGGATGTACTTGCAAGTGACGTCCCTCATCCGTGACATTGGTAGCGTATTCGACGGCGAAGACAGAGCATACCTTTCCGATGCTGAAGAAAGAGAAAGTGAAGTCGACGCAATCCTGTACTTGATTGAAAGACAAGTACGAATCTTACTGGATTCACACCTCGTGGCAACAAAATTGAATCTTTCACGAACGCAAGCTTTGGAATACACAAATCTTGCCAGATCTCTTGAAAGAATGATGGATCACGCGTACACCATGTCGCAACTGATTCTTGAAAATCCACAAATTACCAGAGCCCTTTCGGGCACGACCGCTTTAGAAAAAATACCGGATTGGCATGCTTCGCTCAAGGAACTGATGATCAACATACGGACAAGGGACTCATTCCGAATTGAAGAGGCTCGAAAAACACTCAAAGACGTTCAACAAGTACTGGTTCTCCACGAACAAGACTTGCTCGCAAACCACCGACAGAACGAATGGATGGCTTTTGATTTGAGCCTTTCTGAGTCGGTTCGAAGGCTCTGCGCATATTCTCGAGATTTCGGAGAAATACTCCTCAACATGAAGGTTTTTAGCGAAATTCGACGCAATGCTTGAGAGTGTTGTTAAAAACACTTGATTTACTTAAAGCACCTATGTGTTGGCAAATTTACCACGGCTTGATATAGTGCCGGTTCCAAATATACACTGTAGCAAACAACAACTACAGGCGGAAGCACTATGGACAAAAACCTAGAAACATACGTAGACCAAATAATGAATGAACAAGAACATCGAAGTGGTATTTTTACCAACGTCTTCGATGTCGTCGTCGGGGCAATCTCTGATTACCGATGTGGAGCTGACGCTCGAGGCGCATACTCGTCCCGCCGAGGTGTTCTTTGATGGACGACTATCTCTCGAGTTACGTTGACCAGGTACTTGATTCGCAAGAATACCAAAGTGGAATATTCCGCAAAGGTTCCTTCATCCAGCGTCTTATGCGCCGATTCTCCAAAGAGTGAAGGCAGCCTTTACATGGGGGCAGTGTGTCCTTAGGGCATGAATCAGCGTTGGATACCTCACTTATGGGGCCTCGCCACACCGCTGATTACGTTCGTTTCCTTGTATCTCGGAGGCCTCTGGATGGCATCGACTGCGGTACTTCTTCTTGGAGTCTACCCTTTCTTGGAAATCATACTTGGGCGCTCTTCATCAACTGACCCTCTCCAAGACGGACGAGCTCACAGTGTTCTTGCACATTTGCACCCCACGCCCTTTTCCCGATCCTCCTGGTTGCTGCTCTTTTGTGGCGTGTTTCGGTAGATGGACTCAGTTCTCTCACTCTACTCGCAGTATTGTCCGTGGGTCTCTCCAACGGCGCCTCTGGGGTTGTTGCAGCACATGAATTAGGCCATCGTCGACCTCGGTCGTTCAGTTGGTGGTGTGCGAGGTTGTCGCTTTTTTCCGTTCTTTACCTCCATTTTACCACTGAGCACAATCACACGCATCACAAACACTGGGCGCGACCTGTCGACCCGACTTCATCCCCATGGGGGAGAGGCATTTACTTCCATGTCCTGCAAACAGTTCCTCGCCAGTTGAAGGGCGCTTACAAGGCCCGACCTGTTGATACACGCAACGCCCTTCTTGTGGAAGCAGTCTTGCTTACTGGCCTCCTCATCGCTGCTTGGCCGCTGCTGGTGGTGTTCCTGGGGCAAGCGGCCGTAGCCATTTTCCTTCTTGAATTCGTTAATTACATCCAACACCACGGTTTGAACCGTGGTATGGATGAGCGTGCAAACGCATCTCATGCTTGGGAAAGCCGGCATCGCCTTTCACGTTGGACGCTGCTCGAGTTGCCGTTGCATCCGTCGCATCACCTCAAATCCAGCACACCGTACCATCGATTAACCGTTCATGATGAAGCACCCCAACTTCCTGCAGGGTACTACGGTATGTTTTGGCTGGCTCTCTTGCCGCCCATATTCGGTAGGATGATGCAGAAACAACACGACATATCTGCATGATGAGTCCCCCCCCAAGCGGGAGCAGAGCGTTATTCATACTGAACAAACTTATTTATACCGAAGGTCAGACCGGCGGTTTGAAGTGTGCTCATGCCCCTGAAACGGTTCCTTAATATTCCGCAGGAAGAAAAGGAACGGGTGCTCAGAATTTCCAAAGCTCAGTTCGCAATCAATGGCTATGATGCTACATCACTCAACCTTCTCTTAAAGGAACTGGAAATCTCAAAAGGGCAATTCTACTATTGGTTCGAAGACAAGGCTGATTTGTTTTTCACCGTCATGCAAGAAGGACTGGATGCGCTTCGTTTGCGCTTGGATGAACATGGCCATCCGACCTCGGCCACCGAATATTGGAGTCACATGCGCGAGTCCAGGCTCATCACAGAGCGGTTTTGGGACGACAATGGTTTTGTTGAGAATGGACAAATGGTCTCCCAACAAATTCCACCAAATCACCCGATTTACGAACGGCTTGCCGTGTGCAGCGCGCCGCTTCAAAGCCATTTCCGGGAGGGTCTCAGATTGGGCCAAGAATGGGGGCTGGTGCGCACTGACCTTTCTATTGAGATTCTTCAAAAATTGACCGACGGTATAGGTGATGTATTTTACGAACCGATGCTCCAAACCTACACCAAAGGCAAGCCACCTACGGAGGAAACCCTGTTGCTTCATGACTTGCTTGGGCGAACACTTCGTTTGATTCTACAACCTGTCGACGAAGATGCGATGAATTGAATGTAAAACAGGTATTGATATATTGACTTAGGGAAATCAAAGATTAGGAGGAAATGAAAATGCTAGAAGTAACTAAACTCACGAAGGCTTTCGGGTCTGGCTCGAACAAACTGCAAGTGCTCAAGGGCGTTGATATGAAACTCAAACAAGGCGAGATGGTTGCTCTCATGGGCCCATCGGGCTCCGGTAAATCGACCCTTCTCAATATCATTGGCGGCTTGCTTGCTGGAGACAGTGGAGAAATCCATCTCAACGACCAGATTTACGGTAAGAAAAATCCTTCCAGCGTTGTTCACATCCGCAGAGAGCATGTGGGATGGATTTTCCAAGACTTCCATCTTTTGGATAACCTCACTGCAGTTGACAATGTCGCAATGGCTCTCGAATTATCTGGGATGCAAGCCAAGGACGCAGAAGCTGCTGCCAAGGTTGCCCTCGCTAAAGTCGGTCTTGAAGACCGTATGAATCACGTTCCGGACCAGTTGTCAGGTGGACAACAGCAACGGGTAGCCATCGCTCGTGCGATTGCGGGAAATCGTCCGTTGTTATTGGCGGATGAGCCAACAGGTAACCTCGATATTGCCAGCGGCAGGGAAGTTTTACAATTGTTCAAAGACCTCTGTCACGATGAGGAAAATCCGATTTCAATCCTCATGGTGACTCACGATCCGGATTTGGCTTCAAACGCTGACCGTATGTTGCTGTTGAACGATGGAAGGACCGAAGCGTCGGACATCCGCTCTGCATGGGGCTTGGATGAAGAAGAAGTTGGAGGTGAAGAAGAATGACCAAGGGAGACGAATCTCTCGAACTCGAAACCAATGATTTTGCTACGTCTCGAAACATTGGTCAAAGAATCGTTCACAAGTTGGCCGAAACGCCATCGCAACTCCGCCTCGCTGGTCTGAGTGCTTGGCGCGGTAAAGAGCGTGGCCTTGCGGTCATTGCTGGAGTTTTCCTCGCATCGCTCGTGATCACGACTGTTCTTGCCTATGGTGTTGGCCTCTCGCAACTCTTCTTCGAGGAATCTCTCTCGGGCGAGCCTTTCGATGCAAAAATCGAGTACGCCCGGACTCCAGTCGAAAACAGCAGCGGTTGGTCAAACAACACGACAACGATGACCGGTGTTTGTGATGAATTGATGGAGGAGTTCAGTGAGTTCAGCGACTGTACGCTGGTTCTAGGCCGTCAAGGCATACACAGCGGAGGATTCTTCAATCAAGATTTCATTGTTGCTCAACCACTTGAAATGTTAGCAATTACCGACGATGCCAATCCATATTGGGGCAATGTGACGTTCGATTATCCCGAGTTAGCCGACGCAGGGCCACCAATTTCTTCGAGCCGCGCTGTACGCTTCCTCGGGCCTGAAGCGTTCGACGGCGAATTTGCTGACCGACTCGGTGAAAACATCATCGCAGGCCTTGGTGAATGGCCCAGTCCAGAGAACGTCAGCGCGCAGCGCGGCGTGATTCTTCCTTCGACGGTGGCTTCCGAAGCCAAGGCCAATGTAGGCGACGTGCTTGATTCACTTACCTTCGCTTATGTTGTCGATGAATCAACACTGTTGGAAGCGACGGTGAACAACGAAAACTGCGATGGAGAAGTCACTCCTGAACAGAACGAAATGGTCTACTGCCGTATGCCAATGACTGCGACAAACCTCACCGTTCTTGGTATCTATGAGCCGTGGGATTTAGGAAATCCGACCCTTGGACCGAACCCAATTTTCACGACTTGGGAAGTGTTAGAAGAGACACAGCGTGCTGCAACGAAAACTGCGATGGAGAAGTCACTCCTGAACAGAACGAAATGGTCTACTGCCGTATGCCAATGACTGCGACAAACCTCACCGTTCTTGGTATCTATGAACCGTGGGATTTAGGAAATCCGACCCTTGGACCGAACCCAATTTTCACGACTTGGGAAGTGCTTGAAGAGACACAGCGTGCTGCGTTGATGGACAACGACCACATGTATCTCGGTGTGACCATTGATCGAGGACAACTGCCCACCAGTTCGACTGCTGATGCAGCAGAATGGCTTGAAGACCTTGGAACCCGCGTCCAAGACGGAAGTTACACCGACGAAGGCGTAGAACTGTACTATACCGACATTGTGAGCGGTACAATCACGTTCTTGAACATCTTCCTTGGCCTGATTCAGATTTTCGATTACATCATTATGATACCAATTGTCATTCTCTCGATTGCAGTTCTCATCTACGGATTGGTTCTTTCACTTGAACAACGGCGTAGGGAAGTAAGTATACATCGCGTAATAGGTGCCGACGGCCCACGGCTGCAAAGTATGGTGCTGTTGGAACTTTTCGTCATGTCATCAGTGGCGTGGTTAGCCGGATATTTACTGGCCCTTTTCGCTGTTCCGATCGTTCTCTCAGCAGTCGGATTCATGGAGTTTAGGACTGGAGATTTCGATGTCAATCCAACCTTGGGTATTGCCTCAACGATTTTCACTGCGGTAACGACCCTCGGTCTTGCGCTCCTGTTCGGCAGGAGCAGAGCTCGGGATTTCATCGCTCTTGAAATTGAAGAAGGTGTACGTAAGACGACTGCCAAATCTGAACCGAAGCGATGGCTTCACTGGCTTTCTTTCTTGTTTGGAATGCTCGCAGTTACCGATGCCTGGCTCAAACTTAACGGCAGTGAAGACGGTCTCAACCTCAACTTCTTCATCAACGGCTTACTCGGAATCATTGGACCGTTTGCGCTTTGGATTGGCGGTGCTTTACTGCTCGGCCGAATCGGGGCTCGTGGTCCACAAATCATGCAACTCATCCTCGGAAGAACACCTCTATTGAACGATGTCAAGCGCGGCCTCAAGGGCTCTGGCTCTGCCGAGTCCGTGAATCGCCTCGCAGTCATTATGCTGCTCACTCTTTCCATCGTAACGCTTGCAGCGGTACAAGGATACACCGGTACACTGGTGGACGAGAAAACCGTCGATGCTACGGTTGGTGCGGATCTCCAGATCACACTCGAGCAACAATATTCTGAGGCTCAAGTTCTCGGATTGGTTTCCAATTTCACCGAAGCGGACGTTACTGCGACTGCAACGACGGTCCCAAGTCTGTTCTTGAACGACGTGAACGGTGGAGACAAGTTACTGACATGGATTCTGTTGGATGACAACGAAGATGTCCTTCGCTGGAGTGAACAAGCGATTCCAGGTGAAGACACAGACAAAGCCATGGCTGCTTACCGAAACGGTGGATTCTCCGCAGGTGAAGATGCAGCCTATTCGTTGGACATTGCCGGTTCAGGCCGTGGTGATGAAAACCAACTGAACGATAAATTGTTGAAACCATCCGACCGTCAGAGTGAAGAAATCACTTTCCTGTGGGAGAAACTCGAATTCAATTTCAGCAGCGGAGGGACCGACCAAGCCGACCCGAACGCTTTGTTTGTTGCCTATTCCTCTTTGATGGAAGGGGACTGGTCTGGACTGAACCTCTCAGGACAAGACCTCAGCGGGCGAGACTTCGGCGCAGTTGACCTCACTGGAACCGACCTATCGAATGCCAATCTTGCCGGCGCAAACTTAGAACAAGCGCTCCTCTTTGATACCAACCTTGACGGTGCTGACCTTTCAGATGCCAATCTCAAAGAGGCAGTAATCGTGAACTTCATGGGTGGCTCAATGGAAGGTGCCAACTTCATCGGCGCTGACTTGACCGGAGTATTTGGATTCGCAGACTTATCCACTGCAACGCTTGGAAACGCAACCTGTCCGGACGGAACTTCCGCCAACGAAACATCGTGTGCTTCCGGTCTTTCGCAAGTACCGCCGCCGCTTGCAGCACCGCTGTTCTTAGCAGACACCACCGTACAAATTGTCATTACACCGTTCACCACACCGATGGATTACATTGGCGTTCATCAATACATTCCAGGTGTGAGTGCAGCGACCATGGGTTCTTCACTGATTATCGGTGAATCATCGTGGGTTGCTCTGGTTGGGGCAGATGAAGTTGCCAATTATTCCTCTACAACCTGGATTGTTGAAGTTGACGGTGTAGGTGGCGATAAACTCGAAGCGCTCGCATCAACGCTGTCTGCAGACTTCAGAGTCTCCAGTGTCCTTGACTGGTCCAGTTCACACAAGAGTGTAGAACGTAACGGCGGATTGATTTTCGGAACACCCGGTCTTCTCTCTCTGCAGTTCGTTGTGGCCAGCGTAGCTGCCGTTGCGTCAAGTTTCGTTTTCCTTTCGTTGGTTCTCAGTCAACGTCAAAAAGAACTCGCAGTTCTGCAAGCAATCGGCGCATCACCAAACCAAATCATACGGCTGGTGTTGTTCGAGATTCTTTCCATTGTCATGGTTTCCATGGCCTTAGGAATTGTTCTTGGAATCGGCGTCGCTCTCTCGTTTAATGGATTCTTTGATATCTTCGGATTCATCTTCCAAATCTTTGGAGGTTCATCGACCACGATAGAACGAACGTTGGTTTATCCGTGGACACAGCTGTTACTGGTGTCCTTATCGGTGTTCACTGCGGTTGTCATCGCTTTGTTGGTGACCACTCGTCGTGCATTGAAGTCGGACTTAGCCAGTGTACTCAAGGGGGAGTGAAGTATGAAAGAAAGTATTTTGAGATCAGATGGACTTTACCACGTGTACGAATCGAAAGCAGAAGACGGAAACGTTGTCGCTCTTCGAGGTCTTCACCTCGACATGAAAGAAGGAGAAGCAATAGCAGTCGTTGGTCCTTCGGGCTCGGGCAAATCGACATTGATGAAGTGCCTTGGTGGCCTGATGAAGGCCAGTGCTGGGTCCGTATCCCTTGCAGGGAACAACATGACTCGCCTCACTGGACAGGAATTGGTTGAATTGAGACAGAAGACGGTATCGTTCATTTTCCAAGAAGGTAACCTCCTTCCGAATTTGAACGCCCGTGATAACGTTGCTCAACCGCTCCGACACCAGGGCGTTTCTTCACGAAAAGCACTGAAACTTGCCGACGCTATGCTTGACCGCCTTGGAATGGTTCATCGAGCCCATGCTTTACCAATGATGCTCAGTGGAGGAGAACAACAACGTGTTGCTATTGCACGCGCATTGATTACCAATCCACGTCTGATTTTGGCTGATGAACCGACGGGTGCTCTTGACCCGGTGACAAGCCGGGAAGTACTGGCTTTGTTCAAGGACCTGCACCAAAACGACGGCGTTTCGTTTTTGATTGTAACCCACTCGAAAGAAGTCGCAGCGTTCGCTAACCGTTCACTGGAACTACGTGATGGACGTTTCGTTGCAGAACACGGTGAGAATGTGGATGTTGAAAACCTCGGCAAAGACCGTGAACTCATCATTGATGAGACTGGAACGGTGACGCTACCTCCCGATTTGTTGGTACGAATCGGAGGTGCGGGCCGCTATACGGTTGGCAACGCAGACAGCGGTTATCTGTCGCTTCAGGGTGAAGCAGTGGAAGCCATGGGTAAGATGGAACTCGCATCAGTTTGTCCTGCTTGCAAGCATCAATACGTCGGAAATGAGGAGCAACTCTGCCCTTCGTGCGGTTCAAGTAGACCGATGGTTGAGGTCAAGGCATGAAGAGTGTCGTCTCGCTCATCGGTTACCTTGAAGGATTTTCGTTTCTCATCTTGATGGGCTTTGCTATGCCGATGAAATACATTGCAGGTGACCCAAGTTGGGTCAGTCTCTTTGGTTCGCTCCACGGCGGATTATTCGTCGCCTATCTTGGATTGTTGTTCCTTGGGGTCGGTAAACACTGGAACTTTACGGCTTTGATTCATGGTTTCATTGCTGCAGTTGTACCAGCAGGCCCCTTCTTGTTTGAAGGACTGCTCATCTCGGGTGAATACGACCTTGATGAGACCTTATGATGTTCAAATTATCTTCGATGACGTTGTCAGTAACGCAGCAGATTTTCGTTGAAGGGATGGGTATGGGACTAAGCCAGGTGCGATTAACCTTCGAACAGTATCCATTCCTCAGCGCTGCCCTTCACACGATACCAGTCTACACCGGATTCATCTTTCAACCATTCGTACCCTTTTTCGTCAACTGATGTTGCAGAGGTGCTTTTTGCTGGAACTGAAGGATTATTGTGCTGATGTTCGAGGGGTGGTAATGTTTTGGCGTCTTTTTGAATTGATTGAGGAGTTTTTTCCTCTTTAATTTCATTTCCCAATTTCTGAGCGAATTCGAACTCATCATCCAGTTCGGCTCGAAGCCTTTCAAGTCGAATGCCCTGATGAGGCCCAAGCATTCGCAGCATCAATGAGTATTCCCAGCGCTGAGCAACTTCATTCAGTTCTTGCCGGGAATTCGCTTGCTTGAGGAGATCTTCATATTTCTCACATCTCGAATTACGTGTTACGAACCCAAAACCAATCCATAGGAAAAAGGGAACTCCGCCGAAGATACCAATTAAATCCCAAGCCCCAAGTCCAACTGCAGTTCCGGGAACTACAATTTCGAAACTGTCGACCGGTTGTTCTCCGGATGAAAGCGGGTCCGTGTTCAAACGTTGCTCATCCGCATCGGTCCATCCATCTCCGTCATCATCAGAATCTGCATTATCACCAACTCCATCGCCATCTGTGTCGACGCATTCTTGGGCATTCTCAACGAACTGGTCTACTTCATCGAGACAACCGTCCGCATCTAAATCACCGGGAGACGGTAGTTTAGGTAGAATGTCAACCGAGTCGTTGTAGCCATCGTTATCAAAATCATCAAGATACGGGTCAGCATCAGTGCCGGACTGATTATCTCCAAATCCGTCTCCGTCCGCATCTTCCCATTGAGTCGGATTGTCTGGGAACAGGTCATACAAGCGTCCCGCAGGATTATCTCCGTAACCATCGCCGTCTTGGTCGGCCCATTGCGTTGCGTCGGTCTTGAACAGGTCCGGATTGTTTCCTTCGAGATTATCTCCAAATCCATCTCCGTCGATGTCGTTCCACTGTGTTGCGTCGTTTGGGAATTTGTCAGCATTCGTTCCTAACGGGTCATCACCAAAACCATCCCCGTCTGAATCGAAAGATTGCGTAGCATCGTTTGGATAAGCATCCAGTTCATCAGGAACAAGGTCTCCATCAACGTCCGACCAGGATTGTGCATTGGAAATAAACGCGTCAATAAGATCTGCATAACCATCACCATCCGTATCTAAACATCCGAGAATCGTTCGTGAAGAGTTGCCTGAAATTTCGGGACATGAATCGCCGTTGGCGCCGTTCAAATTGTCACCATAGCCATCACCATCCGAATCGTTCCATTGCGTTCCATCTGAAGGGAATAGGTCACCGTTATCACCAAACCCATCACCATCGATGTCCATCCACTCCGTTGGGTCATCAGGGAAAATATCGCCTCGAGTTCCGTTGGAATTATCTCCATAGCCATCGCCATCTGAATCAATGTACTGAGTTGGATCAAAGGGATATTCATCGGCGTTGTTGCCTATGCCATCCTCATCGGTATCTTTCCATTCACTGGAATCATTGGGGAAGACATCTGCATTGCTTCCATTTGCATTGTCGCCATAACCATCACCATCTGTGTCATTCCACTGAGTTTCATCGTTGGCAAAAGCATCGTCTTCATCTGCAAAACCGTCACGGTCGGAATCCTGCCAGCGGTTCGGGTCATCTGGGAACCAATCACCGAGTGTTCCGTATGGATTATCGCCATGTCCATCACCGTCGGTATCGTTCCACTGAGTGCCGTCAACAGGGAACGCATCACCGTTGTTTCCATAACCATCACCGTCTGAATCTTGCCATTCAAGAGGATCGTTCGGGAATTCATCTGGACGGCTACCGTTTGCTTCGTCTCCGTAACCGTCTCCATCTGAGAAAATCGTTCCATTGGCTTACATCGTTGATGAAATCATCATCCTCATCGGCATAACCGTCTTGGTCTGAATCTTGCCAGCGGGTAGGGTCGTTCGGAAACCAGTCGCCCAAGGTTCCGTATGGATTGTCTCCGTGACCGTCACCGTCAGTATCGTTCCACTGTGTTCCGTCTACAGGGAATGAATCGCCGTTGTTTCCATAGCCATCGCCATCTGTGTCTTGCCATTCGAGCGGGTCACTTGGAAAAGCATCAGGACTGTTTCCGTTTGCTTCATCACCATAGCCATCGCCGTCGGTATCGTTCCATTGTGAACCGTCGTTGATGAACGCATCATCTTCATCGGCGTAACCGTCTCGGTCAGAATCTTGCCAGCGGTTCGGATTATTTGGGAACCAATCGCCTTGGTTGCCGTATGGGTTATCGCCGTGACCGTCGCTGTCCGTATCGTTCCATTGGGTTCCATCAAATGGGAACGCATCCGGCATCATTGCTCCAGTCGTCTGATTGTTTCCATAACCGTCCCCGTCAGAGTCGAGGTGTTGAGTTGGCTCGTTAGGGAAATCATCGCTTGTATTGGAGTAGCCATCTCCGTCGCTGTCAACGCACCCAAACCGATCAATGGTTGAATTGCCGAATTGAGTTGGACATGCATCACCTCGGATACCAATGAGCTGGTCGCCAAAGCCATCTGCGTCTGAATCGCTCCACTGACTTGATTCGTTTGGAAACATGTCTTGGAAATTCGCCCAGCCATCAAAGTCAGCATCTGGACAACCGTAGGTTGAATTTCGTGCCGATTCACCAAACACGGTCGGACAAGAATCGCCTCTAAATCCAGAGAGATTATCCCCAAAACCATCGTTATCCGTGTCCGCAGATTGGGTTGGATCAAGAACGAACGGGTCGGTCAAATCTGAGGTTCCGTCACCGTCAAGGTCCGTACAGCCATATCGGTCTGTGGTTGAGTTGCCCGGCTGTGCGACGCAAGAATCCGCTTGATAGCCAAACGGATTGTCTCCGTAGCCATCCAAATCGGTGTCGTACTGCTGCGATGAAACGTCTGGGAAGGCATCGAGTTCCTTTGCAAAACCGTCTCCGTCCGTATCGATGTTGAACACTGCAAATCTTCCGCCATTCCTAGAATTCGTCCAAATAGAACATGAAAATCCGTTTGAAGTTGATTGGAATCGAATTTCTAAATCGCTTTTAATACAGGATCCTTGTGCCTTTGGAATTGATTGCAACCACGTGCCGTTCATGGAAAAAATGGATGCCATTGAGTTTCCAGCACCGGTTGTACTCGGATTGAGGTTTGGTGGACTACCGCCACTCAATTCGGCATTCCACAAGACGTTGGTATATGTATGCGCCCAACTTCCTGCCCAGTACAATTTATCTCCATCAAAGAATTTTATTTCTTTGCTAACCCCTTGACTCATTGGGTTGCCAGACCCATCAACGGCCCAAGTGTATCTCCACCCAATACTTGGAGACGAAGTAAAGGAGGTTGAATTTGCATTCAGGAATCCCAAACTGATGATGGCTTTGGTCCAACTGCCTCCATTGAGGTTTGTGACGTTTGAACCATGGATTGTTTGATGGATGGTTGTTAAACCGTTGTTACTCACGCAATCTTTGTTAGTGTGTGCAAAATAGTAAGTGCCGTTATGGGTTGTTTCAATATCATGGATTTCCAACCCATTATACGCAGCATTTCCACAATTATATTTCATTGGAAAGTCGCGAACATGAGAAAAATTCGAGTCCAATACAGCCCAGGCTCCGTGAGCACTGCTGCTGGGTTGGAAATGTTTCCATCTCGGTTCGATTCAAAAAGAGCACTGCATCCTATGCTCATGCTTGTTGGACAGGAGTAGGATGTACCGTTTAACTCAAAATTTCCTGATGCAACAATTCTTGTTTTACCGAGATAAGTGAAATTGTTGGTTGTTTTGGGGGCTTGACCGTAGAGATCGTAAAATTTAGGCTTGAACTGGGACAAACCTGACCCCCATGCTGTCCCATTGAGAGGAATGAAATTCACGAGAGAATCGTTACCGTCCCAGAGAAACATTGAGCCACCTAAATTGTTAATCGTATGGTTGGAGGAAGCGAAATCCAACCTCAAAGGTGTGTTGGCGTATGCTTCATTGTATGTTGAACATGCAAGAGAGATGTAATCATCTGGATGTAAAATTGGTGTGCAAAGGCGCATTTTACTGAAATTCGTGGGGAGTGAAATTTCTCGGTCGATGTTCATCTCTGGAATCTGTATCGCGAGTGGAGACCTCCCAGCGGGTTGTTCAAATCCTTGTTCTGGATAGGAATAGACCGATATTGCGATGTTAAAATCTCCACTTGAATCTTGTTCTTCAGAGTAAACAATGACCCGGTCATCGTAGGTTGTTCCGATGTATCCTGGATTTTCGCTATTGGCATAATATGAGGTTTGTATTGCCAACGGGTCGTACGTGTTGTTTGAGGCCGAATGTGCAACCGGCTCTTCTTCGGTCAATTCATCGTACTGAACGGTCAAATCATTCAGTCCATAGGATAACGAACCCATGATCATGATTACGGTCAAAATTATGCTCTGAGAAACCCTTGCGCGGTCCATAAAAGAACGTCTACAGTTCAATGCATTAAAATTTGGTATAGGAGTAAATCCTCATGCAAATAGATTTCCGGTCTTCTTTCTCAGTAATGGTTGGCAAAACAGAATCGTGGAACCGCCATGGAATTTATGACGCTCACGACAATCGACACACATGTTACTTAACTTGTCGGCATTTATGCAGTAGGTCTTTTGGCAGCCAGCACCCTGTTTCAGTTTGCTTTCAATGCAGGTGTTGGTTGTGGCAATGCGGCGTTCGGAGGCAAAGTCGCTCAAGATGACGGAACCCTTTCAAATCGCTACCCTAGTGTACATTTTGTCTGTGTGCTTAGACGGATTTGACGCCTTCGGGCCACAGCACGAGTATCAACGTCTTGCCACGTGTCTTTGGCGTGTGTGTTGTCTCTCGGTTCATCCAAACCAAAGAGCCAGTTGGATAAGTTCCATCTTCATCCCAGACTTCACCTTCGAGCACGATGTAGGCTTCTCCACCGGGATGGCTGTGCGGCATGAAAGCATCAACGGTGACTTCAGAGTCCGCTTCATACAGCACCAAAGAGCAAGCATCTTCACGGTACAAGCGTCCAAGTCGAACACCGGTGCCGAAGTCTTTCCAGCGAATGTTTTCTTCGAGCCAAGCTTTGTCGATGTTAAATCCGAGCCAATCCGCCATGTTGTGGGTGAAGGTCATGTATCGCCGAAGTGGCCTTACCACATGAG
>Ga0206124_10001404_pt1 | contig 19042 bp, 19 predicted proteins | sample Helgoland_Spring_3_FD_148671 | JGI IMG/M metagenome (GOLD analysis project Ga0206124, IMG submission 148671) | Pelagic subsurface seawater microbial communities from Kabeltonne, Helgoland, North Sea - Helgoland_Spring_Bloom_20160321_2 | ecosystem: Environmental > Aquatic > Marine > Epipelagic ... | reverse complement strand
CTCACTTTGCGATGCCGCCACCTCTTTTGTTTGTGCGCCCACAGAATATGCAAAATACTGCAAGTTCCTTGAGCCTGTCACACCAGGGTCTAGATGGCGCAAAGAACCCGCCGCTGCATTACGAGGATTTGCAAATAAAGGCAGATTCTCCCGCTCTCTTTCTTTATTGATATTATAGAATTCTTCCTTCGTAAGGAATATCTCCCCCCTCACCTCCAGCTCCTCAATATCAAAATTTATCTGCATCGGCACTCCATAGATTTGCTTTACATTCTCTGTAATATCCTCGCCTTCAAATCCATTTCCCCTAGTTGATGCATGCTGAAATTTCCCCTTTCTGTAAAATAGATTCACGGAAGCTCCGTCAACCTTGGGCTCGCATGCAAATTCTATCTTCTCTTGCAAATCTCTTCCTAGGAATCTATTCACTTTTGAGGTAAATCCATCAAGCTCCTCCATACTCTTACAGTTAGACAGGGAGAGCATCGGCGCTTTATGCTTAATCTTTTTGGAATTCACCACCTCTGCACCAACCTTATCCGAAGGCGAGTCGCTGCGCTTTAAATCTGAGAATCTCTCCTCTATCGTAAGGTTCCTAGAAAACAGCTCGTCATATTCTGCATCCATCACAGAAGGAGAATCATTTACATAATACTCGTAATTATATTGAGATATTATCTGAGCCAGGTACTCAAGCTCCTCCTTTGCTTGGTTTTTGTCCAATTTTGCTACATCTAGTGTAAAACTAAGAGGTCTCTGCATAAGAATAAAAAATCAAATTTCTGTAGAAAAACTTTCCAATCGAAGTATACTATCCATGATGCAATTAATAAACATAAAAGCCCAGCTTACAGGCTTTTTCTGGAAACTAAATCGTATAAAATGCTAAACCAAATTTTTGCTACAAAATATCGACCAAAAAACTTTAAGGAATTAAAAGGACAAGATGTATTGGTCAAGATTCTGAGCAATGCTATCTCGAAATCTAAGATTGCCAATGCTTATATCGTAACTGGAATCAGAGGAGTAGGGAAAACAACTACAGCAAGAATTATAGCCAAAACAATAAATTGCGAAAATAAAATACTCGAAGGGAGAATCCCGGTACCGTGTGAAAAATGCAATAACTGCCTATCTATCAACAACTTTAACCATCCCGATGTAATAGAGATAGATGCCGCGAGTAAAACTGGTGTGAATGACATAAGGGAGATTATTGAAAACTCTAAATATAAAGCTGCTTTAGGACAATATAAGATATATATAGTTGATGAAGTCCATATGCTTTCCAATAGCGCCTTTAACGCACTATTGAAAACACTTGAAGAACCGCCAGAGAATGTCTTATTTATATTTGCCACAACAGAGATACAAAAAGTTCCTGCAACCATTATTTCACGTTGCCAGAGGTTTGACTTACTCAGAATATCTTCACAACAACTTTCCAATCACCTAGAAAATATTTCTACGATAGAGGGAATTAAATTCAAAAAAATAGGATTAGACCTTATAGCGAAATTCAGTGAAGGCTCAGTACGGGACTCTTTATCTTTATTAGAAACAGTGAATATCTACAAAGATGAAGACCAGGATATCGATGAATTAATGGTAAATGAAGTTCTTGGAGTTCCCAAGCTACAGTCTATATACGAACTTCTAAGTCATGTAATAGATGGAAAAGCTGATCTAGCTATCAAAAGCTTTCATGCCTTAAATCGCAACGGAAGCAGCGTATCTTTGATTCTTGAAGAACTATTACAACTATGCAATAAAGTCAGCAAATCTATTGTAATTGAAAAATTTATAGAGGATAGCACTTTATTTGACCACGAAAAACCTGTTCTGCGAGGCTTGAAAGAAACAACAGATATAACCTCTATAACAAATATATGGAAATTGCTTTTAAATGGACTTACAGAGCTAAAAAGCTCAAACCACCCTCTATATGTGTTTGAGATGATATTGATTAGAGTTTGCCATTTATCAAACATACCAAAACTCAGTGAAGTAATAAAAAGCACATCATATAAGCAAGCTGCACCCTCCCAAATACCAACAAATCAAGTGGCAAAAAAGCTAAAAACCTTTAAAGAGGTTGTCGATTTGTTCTATAAAAACAAAGAGCTCATTCTATATAAATACCTTTCCGACTCTATAGCGATAATTGAGTATAGACATGGAACAATCAAAGCTTCAACTAACACTAAATTACCCGGTGATTTTACTCAGCAAATACTTGCATTACTTAACAAATGGACAAATGAAAAATGGGTTTTTGAGCTATCTTCGAAGATAGATACAGAGATCAAAACACTTAAAGATCAGGAACTTGATAAAATAAAAGACAATGATATAGTCAAAGCAATAAATAGCTCATTTCCTGGTGCGGAGATTAAATCTATATCAAAAATAAAAAACTAGAAGGAAAAAGAATATGGTGAATATGAATCAAATCATGAAGCAAGCCCAAGCTATGCAACAGAAGATGGCAGAATTGGAAGCAGAAAAAGAGCAAAAAGAATTCACAGGAACATCTGGTGGGGAAATGGTAAAAATTACCCTCTCTGGAAAAGGAGAAGTAAGGTCTGTAAAGCTTGACAAAAGTATTGTGGATCAAGAAGAAGTAGAAATGCTAGAAGACCTCATCACAGCAGCATTCAATGAAGCCAAGAAAAAATCAGATGAAGATTCTCAAGGTTCTATGTCTGATATGATGGGAGGAATGAAAATGCCCCCAGGATTCAAAGGCTTTTAATATGAGCCACAATAAGATTGATCGGCTAATATACACTTTTTCAAAGCTCCCAGGCATAGGGCGTCGTAACGCCAAAAGGATTGTTCTGCATATAATAAACAACAAAGATCGACTTATGGCACCAATGGCAGAAGCCCTCTTTGATGCCTCAGAAGCTATACAGAAATGTAAAATATGCAACAATATAGACGAAAGTGAAATCTGCTCTATATGCACAAGTGAGAAGCGCGATAAAAAAACTGTTTGCGTGGTTGAATCTATAATAGATCTATGGGCCCTAGAAAACGCCAATTTTTATCAAGGGCTATACCATGTTCTTGGAGGGACCCTATCTTCATCAGAAAACAAAGGACCTGCAGATCTTGGCATCGACACTCTTTCGGATAGAATTGAGAAAAACGAGATAAAAGAGCTAATTATTGCCACAAATGCCACAATGGAAGGACAGACTACTGCATTTTTTATCACAGAGAAATTTAGAGATAAAAACATCAAAATAACACGTTTTGCCCATGGAATACCTATAGGTGGAGAACTAGACTACCTAGATGAAGTAACCATAAGTACTGCTTTTGGATCACGCCAAAACTTCTAAAATCAATAAATTTCATTTTTTTCTTACATATAATTTGAAAAAGAAAGAAAAATAATGTACGGTTTCGTCATTATTTTGTAATAACCTGCAACATCTATTGGATATGAGAAAACGTAGAATCGCTACAGCTCAAGAAACATTGATCACAACACCAATGCACACCTTTGTACTAGAAAACAATCTCAAAAAGCTTTCTGAATCTATAGAAAATTCTGCAGATACAATTAATATTAGAGATGAGAATTATAGCACAGCCTTAGATTTATCTATTTCTAATGCATATTTTGATGCTGCGAATCTTCTATTAAACGGCAGAGCAGATCCCAATATATGTAATAGAGAAGGTTTAACGCCATTCCATGTATTAGTAAAAAACATAGATCAGTTCATCAAAGACGGAATTAAGCATGAAAATATTATTGCGATGTCAAAAGGTCTTATTAAGCACAAAACTGATCTTTCCAACCAAGATCGTCGTGGAAATACATTAATAAACTTCATCGCACAAAAAGCAAAGTCCAATACCCCAAGCACAAAAACATATACAAGAATAGGCGTTACACTACTTGCTAGCGATGATGACGCTGTAGAAACTGTAAAAATAAGAAACAACATGGGAAAAACTCCCACTGACTACCTGGCAAGGAATGGTAACCTAGTATTGCGTGATGCAGTATTCAACTGTGACTCTATCAAACAAAGAGAGGAACATATCTCAAAAATTGTAGCAGAAACTGAAAGAGCTATCAAAAAAGCTTCCCTGGAGAACATAGAAGCTTAATTCTCTTACCTCAAACTACTCATTGAAGATATAAACTCTAACGAGGAATCTTCGAGGCACTCTGCGTGTAGGATCTTCCCAGAAACCGCGATTCCCTTAAAAGTAACGCCATCTTCAACGGCATCAACTGTTTCCCCCCATAGATATTACTGAGCGCTTAGATTCTCTTCACATATTCTACGAAACCCCCTCTATACTAATGCATTTTCTGCGCAGAATACTCCACTAAGACCTCACACACCTTCTTTGGAGCGCCTTCTATACAACATATAATTCCACCATTATCTTCACCAGCAGCAAAGAAGGATTGAATAGATCTAACGATAAAAAGTAATACAGGAGCAATAATACCTATTTCTTGCTAAGAATGCGAATAGGAAAACATTGTAATACTCGACAGCATTACTAGATATAAACGTTGCCATGCAATTTTTTGTTTATTTCTACACTCTCCTTACAGCTAGCATCAACTAGATCAAGTTAAGAGTTTGGCTAGCAGCCTTCTCATCTTTTTCAAAAGCACCCAAATGTAATGCAGACTTATCTCAAAAACAGAAATATAGATCAAGTTTTTTTCTTTTGAACTTCTTCTAATTCGCCAGTAGAAGAATCAAAATTATAATTAAACCTTAGAACTCCGCTATCTTGTCCATCCTTATAAAAAACCCTATTGGAAGATATTCGACCTTTCCTTATATCAAAATCACCCCTAGTAACGACAACTTCTTTGCTTTGGCCCTCTTCAGGATTCATCTTAAACAACTTACCATTCTTACATCTCACTGCCATAGAGCCAATCATGTTCCTGTCTAAAGACTTAGATGTTAGACCTTTAGATTCTACATATCCCTGTATATCGCACATTCCTTCTGCACTTATAAAATCTTTGTTTTGGAGTCCGCTTCGAGACCAAACCTCAGACAAAGGTATATTATTACCACGGAAAGAAACGTTATAGCTCAAGCCCCCTTTTTTGCTTACCTTTCCGAAAAGATCGATGTTTCCTCCAAAAATCTTTGCTTTGCAGCCCTTAAAGGACACATTATTATGCTCAAATTTCATATCACATTTAGCCCATTGAAAGTCTTTGTAATCTACATTATTTAGCTCTATCTCTCCCCTTCCCTCCAGCTTCTCAAACTCAAATTTATCCAAAGAGTTCACATAGTTATTCAAATAACTTACGTTTGGTAGTAGCAGAATTTCTTCTAATAATGCATGAAAATCTCCCACCTTTACATTCTTCCCTTTGAATTTAGCATCAAAATTTCCCGCTTGTGGGTTGATCTTCATACTCCCATATATCCCTCCATTCAAATATCTAATGTCGCTCAAAGACACTATGTCCCGCACATTAGAATACCTAAATTTCATTCCTCTTTTATCTTGAGACCCTTTTCGTATATTTATATCTAGTCCCAAAGTTCCGCGGTCACCATATTGAGATAATCTATCTCCATATTTCTTTGCAAAAGACGAAGCCAACTGAAAATAATCCACATCTTGATTCGCAGAAATATCAGCAATCACAGTATCATCACTATTATTTAAACTGACATATCTAAAATTCTCAGATACAACCTCTCCCTTTCCTTCTTTCAACTTCAGATCTCTGATAGAAAAAACAGAAGGAGTTACAGACAGATTCCCAGAGGCAGATATAGGGTTTGAAGATTTCTCTTCTCTTAGATCAAAGATTTTAGCAAAAATTTTATAAGGTATATTTTTAATATCGAATTTACCATCATATCTAGGGTAGAAATACTTATTAGAAATGACTCCATCTGTATGAAAGTAAGATCTTTCAGAAGATTTAAACTTAAAATCTTTAATAGAAATTTCGTTGCCTTTATTACTCTCTAAATCAATCACCACATCTTTTAATTTCTCCCCTTCGTACGACACTTCCTTTATCTTAGTAGATAGTTTGATATTAAACTTAGCAACCTGCGTTAAAATATCGTTCCAAGTAAGAATATCCTTCCTACTAAGATTATATCCATCAAACACTTTATCAAAGTTACCCCCATCATGAGACGAAACAATTTCCACAATAGGAGCAGATGAAACAGTTTTAGAATTATCTATCAATATCTTCATATCTATCACAGAGCCATGTAATATGAGATTAGATACCTCAATCTTATCTTTCACATGTTTATAACTTCCTTTTAAAGAAAATTTTCCTCCTCCATATTTCAAGCTACTTATTCCCATTTCCTTAAATACCTCTTCTATGGACGACTCTAAAGTGAATGTCCCAAAAAGTGGCTGATCGATTTCATCTATATTAGGATTGTGTATTGTTTCTAATATTAACGTGTAATTTGGATCGATTAGCTTGATGCTATACTTTAAATTATTCCTATCTGTTAGAGAGCAATAACCATTCACTTTACGCCCAGCTAAATCTGAGCCATTAAAGTCCAACCTTTCTTTATCGAAATTATACTTCAACTCTATTATCAGATTCTTTGCATCAAAAGGTGAATATCTACTCCAACTTCCCATATCCACAGAAGTATCATAAAGAAACACAAGCTCTGAAGATTTACTGATGAGCAAATCATATATTATAGTATTCTGATCTTTGTCAGAGTCAGAAATTAATGTAGGAACAGGGAATAGCTGTAAGGTTGACTTTCTTATAGAATTTGAACTAGAATCACCAGCTGCATTCTCAGAATAATGGTGAGTTGAATAGAAAAAGAACCCCAAAGAAACAATTAATGCTATAAAAAGTATTGATCTTATTCTCACTGAAGTTCTGCATAAGTAATTTAAAGAAATAACAATATCAAAAAATCTAAAAAATGGATATAGAAAAACTAGTTAAAATCGGGAAAATAATATCATCACACGGTGTGAGAGGTTTAGTAAAAATAAAATCCTATACAGAGACAGCTTCTAATATCTCTGAATATGGAAAAATATATAATCACTCCGGTAGTATAATTGAATTAAAAATCAAATCTTCTAACAAAGACATACTAATAGGAAGTATAGATGGTATAGATTCCAAAGAAGCAGCTGAGCCAATCTTAAAAACAGATCTGTATATTGACCGCAGTGCCTTGCCTAAACTAGAAGAGGATGATTTCTATGTACAAGATTTAGCTGGAATGAAAATAACAGATGATGAAAATAACCATATAGGGAATATATTAGCTGTACAAAATTTTGGAGCCGGAGACCTTTTGGAAATAAATTTCCTAAAAGACAACAAATCTGAATATATACCTTTTACCAAAAAACACTTCCCAACCGTAGATCTGATAAGAAGAATTGTAAGGATGAGTAATAAATTGCTCTAGTTAGCAGTATCCACAAACGTTGCTTTGATAGCTTTAGTTATAGATATTGTTATAAGCTTAACTATTCAGGCATCACTAAAAATAAATTTATTTCTGCTTGATTTAACAGATGATGAATCTATAATCACCCCCTTAACAGGCCCCTTCGTCTAGCGGTTAGGACATCACCCTTTCACGGTGGGAACACGGGTTCGATTCCCGTAGGGGTCACCAGCTTTATTTGCTAGCGTGACACAGCCATTAAAAAATAAAATCGCAATTATATTTGGTTCTACTGGAGGGCTTGGCGGCGCAATAGCACGCAAATACATAGATAATGGCGCTCATATTATTTCTGTAGGTCGAGATCTAAAGAAACTTGAAAAGCTAGATGACTATGCAATGAGCAAAGATACTAGCACTACAATAGTTCAAATCGATGTCACGGACTTAACAAAACTCCAAAATTTAGCACAAGAGATAAAAAACAGATTTGGTAGGATAGATATCCTAGTTTCTACAATAGGAGCAATAGGTGAAGTCAGCCCATTAGCTCATTATGATGACAAGGTTTGGGATAAAATTATTGATCTAAACTTGAATGCAAATTGGAAAATACTTAGATCAATGCATCCCCTACTCATAGAATCTCAGAATGCCGTGGCTTTATTTGCTACTGGGGATATGAGTAAAACGCATAAAGCTTATTGGGGGGCATACGCAGTCTCCAAAGCTGCTTTAAAAGAAATGGTTGCAATATATTCTGAAGAATCAAATGTTAGAATAAATCTTGTAGATCCCGAACCTAGCTATACAAACTTTAGAGCCAAAGCTTTCCCAGGAAAAACAGAAGAGGATTTAAAGAAACCTTCAGAAGTCAGTGAAATTTTTGTGACAATCGCTATCAGAAGTAATATAATTAGTGGAAATACTATATCCTATGAGCTAATAACTTCTGAGTCAGATGCATAAAAAAGAAATATTTTCAGATAATATGACAGTAAAATGCGGAGGATTTGACTCTGAATCAAATCACCCTAATGTATATTTAAAAATGAGTGGCCCCACTCCCCAATCTACTATATGCCCATATTGTGATATCAAATACATTCTGAGGGCAGAGCATAATGTCTAAAAGCGAAGGTACTATAGAGTCCATTAACTTCACAGAAGCTCTTGAAGAAAGGTATCTGAGCTATGCTCTATCTACCATCATGTCCCGATCATTACCTGATGTTCGAGATGGTCTAAAACCAGTGCACAGAAGAATTCTATATTCCATGATGCTTTTGAAATTAGACCCTCAAAATGCTTATAAAAAATGCGCAAGAATAGTTGGTGATGTAATAGGTAAATTCCACCCTCATGGTGATGCTGCAATCTACTCAACATTGGTGCGTCTAGCTCAAGATTTTTCCGTAAGATATCCACTAATAGATGGACAAGGTAACTTTGGATCTATAGATGGAGACTCTCCTGCTGCTATGCGTTATACAGAGTCTAGACTGACCCATATTGCAATGGAATTATTAAAGGACATAGATAAAGGCACAATAGATTTTAAAGACACATACGATTCTCAAGATAAAGAACCAGTATTATTACCTGCTTCTTTTCCAAATATCTTAGCTAATGGATCCGAGGGAATCGCAGTTGGAATGGCAACAAATACACCTCCTCACAATCTAGACGAGATATGTGGAGCCTTACAACATATAATAAAACACCCAGAAGCCAGTATAAAATCCTTGATGAAATATATCAAAGGACCAGATTTTCCAACTGGAGGAATTTTAATAGAATCCGAAGAAGATATATTAAAATCTTACTCCACTGGTAGAGGGTCTTTCAGGATCCGATCTAAATGGGCAAAAGAAGATTTACAACGAGGACAATATGTAATTGCTGTAACAGAGATCCCATATCAAGTATCCAAGTCTAGATTGATAGAAAAGATAGTAGATCTATATAAAAACAAAAAACTTCCACTTCTTGGAAATATCAGGGATGAATCTGCAGAAGATATAAGGATTGTATTAGAGCCAAAATCAAGAGATGTAAACCCAGAGGGGCTCATGGAGTCTATATTTAAAACAACAGAGTTTGAAACAAGATTCTCTATGAATATGAATGTGTTGACCTCTGACTCTATACCAAAAGTGATGAATTTAAAAGAAATCTTAGATGAATTTCTTACATTCAGACAAGAGGTCACTCTAAGAAGAACAAAATATAGATTGAGCAAGGTTGATCACAGACTTGAAGTGTTGGAAGGTTTCCTGATTGTTTATCTAAACCTGGATGAAGTAATAAAAATCATTAGAACTGAAGATAATCCAAAGCTAACCTTAATAAAGAGGTTTGCACTTACTGAGATCCAAGTTGAATCAGTATTAAATATCAGGCTTAGATCTCTTAGAAAATTAGAAGAGGAAGAGATACGCAAAGAACACTCCGCATTAAAACAAGAACAAAAATCTTTAAAAGCATTAATTTCAAGCAAAGACCTTAGATGGCAATTAATTGCCGATGAGATCAATGAAATCAAAACCAAGTACGGAAAAAAAGTAAAACTCGGCAAGAGAAAAACAGAAATATTGCACTATATAGAAAAAATTGATGTTCAGTCTCCAGAGGCATTTATAGAAAAGGAGAAAATTACTATATTCTGCTCCAGCAAAGGATGGATTAAGGCATTAAAAGGTCATTCCCTAGACAAGAAAATCAATTATAAAGATGGGGATAAAGAAAGATTTACAATAGAAGCAACAACATTAGATAAGCTTCTGTTTTTTTCAAATGACGGCAGTGTATTTACACTTGGATGCAATAAATTGCCTCGCGATAAGTCAGAAAGCGCTTCTATCAAATTCTTATTGGATACAGGAGATGCAAATTTGACTCATCTAGATATATATAAGAAAGATATAAAATATTTATTAGCATCAACACAGGGAAGAGGATTTATAACACACTCCAATGATTTGCTTGCACAAACAAAATCAGGAAAAAATGTAATGAATTTAGATGCGAAGGACTCACTCAAGATCGTTGAAGAAGTTACAGAAAAGCACCTAGCTGTTATGGGAAGCAACGGAAAGGTTCTTGTGTTTGCTATCTCTGAACTTCCTGAAATGAAGCGGGGGAAAGGTGTTATGCTACAAAAATACAAAGATAGCAACAAGTTGCATGCAGTGAAGATAATCAATATTGAGGATATAAGCTCTCAAAATATTGGCGGACGCCGTGTAACCACAAAAATATTAGAAAAATCCCTCGGAAAACGTGCAAGCGTTGGAATAAACTACAAATAGCTATTTAGATTCCTTTGAAATCTTATCCAAAACACCATTCACAAAAGAAACCTCAGAATCATTAAAGAAAGAAGAAGCGAGCTTTATATACTCCTTAATTACCACTTTAAAAGGTGTGTCGAAATATTTGAGCTCTGCTATAGCGCAACGCAGCAAGGATAGCATCAACATATTCATACGCTCAATAGCAGAGCTATTACTTGCAGAATCTTCAATGCTTTCATCTATGTCACTCAATTTTGATATAACAGCCTGAAGGAGTTTCTCAACAAACTTCTTATTAGGCTTTTCGCCTTCAATAGAGCATTCCCTCAATAATTCTTCATCTTTATGGTTAGCTAATTGAGCATCTAGATGATCTGCAAAATCCTCTAAAGCATATAGATCTTTTCCTCCACTAGTTTCAAGGGAATATAAAATTTGGACCCCAGCAAGCCGAGATGATGTGTTTTTGTAAATTTTACTCATACCTAACAATAATTTTATCTAAAATATCCAATAGTTTGTTGTAATAACATAAAACGCGTTTAAAATTATTATAGAATCACTGATTTGCAATAATGAATCTAAAACATTTAAAAGTTCCCTTATATCCAGCTATTATAAAGAGTTTTCTTGCTTTAGCCATGATTTTATCATCAAACATGGTTTCCTTTGCAGCAACAGAATTTACACCCCCCGTTGCAGATACTTTATCTAAAACTAAAAATGGCACAAATCTTTTAGGAAAACATACAGATCATAATTCACAAGATCACTACTATAAAGAGATTACAGAGTCTGAATTACAACGAATTATAGATCATTTTCCAGAGAAAGATAAAACTGCAATTGCCAAAATAAAAGAAAATATTGCTGGGTGGCCGGATGAAATTTTTGCAGAAGTAAGGAATTATAACCAATTTCTTATGGAGGCAAACAAACAAGCTCATAATAGGTATGAAAAATTAAGTCCAGCAGCAAAACAGGCTCTACAAACGGAACAAAATCTGAAGAAAACCATCTCCCCAAATACAATCTCCACTTTATCCGATATACATATTGAAAGTGACTAGCCTGTTATCTGTCTTGAGGAATATTCCCTTCGAACAACTCAATTTTATATTTACTGTATAGGCCAGAAATAAAACTCTGCATAACAGTATCATCCATAAATTTTGACAATTGCACCTTAGTATCCTTAAATGATTTCTTAGAGATATCTTGAGTGTTTTTTATTGATTTCAGCTTTGCAAATGCAAAGCCATAATTTTTTGTAGCAAAAACAGAAGATAGGTCCCCTATATTCTCTAGGTTGAATATTTCCACTAAAATCTCTGGAGACACTCCAAACTGTGACTTATCCTGCTCAGGCCGCGTTAAACTCACCTTATTGATATCATAATCATTATAACTAGATGAATCTTTTAACACCGAATTCTTTATGAGATACGCGTGCTTTTTCTGCTCTGTAAGCATTTTCTCTTTCTTCATCTCAGAAGTTATCTGCCTCCTAACTTCTTCCACAGGTTTCGCTTGTGATGGCTTAAGAGAGATGGTGTTCACTATATAATATTCTTTTCCACTATCATCTTGTATCACCTCAGAAGATATACCTTCTTCCAGAGAAAATGTTTCTTCTATAAGCTTTTTGCTACTAGGCAATTTGTTTGATAAAGAATGCTTTGAAACGGTAGGAAGATTCACATATTGTAATCCATATTGCTTTGCAACCCTATCAAAAGCATTCCCTTCTGCTATAGAATCTTCGATATCCTTTATAGATTCAAACATCACTTGCTCTAACTTATTCTGAATCAAGCCATTATAAGCATCTTTTCTATCAGAATCAGATTTAAACTTCATTGAAGAAAGCTGTTGGTTTATCTGATCTGTTGAAATATTGGCTATATTACGGAAAAATTCTGGTTTTATTGTGATATATTCTACATCCCTTGTTTCGGGATTTGTGAATCTATTCTTATTACCATTATAATACGAATTCACTTCTTCATCTGAAACCCCGATATCATCCAATGACAAGCTTTTAATAAGATATAATTCCACAAGTCTTTCTTGGTTATTATACATATTAAGCTGCTGCACAATCTTGTCAGGAGCATCAAAACCTCTCATGGTTTTGCTTAAAAAACGCATTCCTATCGTATCTTTAACATGACGCACAAAGTCTTTTTCCTTCACTCCGCTACTTCTTAGAGCTCTGTCAAAAATATCTTTATCAAATGCAGATTTTTTATCATGGAAATTTGGGTTCTGACTAATCTCACTTATAACAAGATCATCACTAATATACATACCGAGATCTTTCAATTCTAATGCAATAAGCCGATCTTTAATCAACTCATTTAAAGTTAACTGGTTTAGATTGACATTCTCAAGGTCAATTCCTGGGTATGTATTTAGCAAAGAATTTGCAATGTTTTTTCTACCACGAACAAACTCCGTAGTGGATACAGATATTTCTCCATCTATTGAAACAATCGTATCTTTAGGAGTTCTGAGGCCTTGCATCCCTGCCACTGCAAATATGACAACCAATGTGCCAAGCAATATCTTGCTTAGAAGCCCTCCTGAAAACTTACTGAGTTTACTGAGCATCACTACCTAGAACCAACTTTTTATTTTTTCCCAAGCGCTATCTTTCTTTTTCTTATCTAGCTCCAACTGCTGCTTCTCTTCCTTTACTCCTTCTTCCTTCAAAACCTCCCTAATATCAGAGCGTTTTTTATATTTCTTAAACTTACTAGAGAATTTTTTATCCCCACCACTCATGGATTCCGAATAGGTCTTCTTAGAGACATCTTTCTTAGTATTTTTTCCAGAAATACTTTCTTTCTTTTTTGTGAATTTGACTTCTAAATCTCCTTTCCTGGGTTTTGACTTCTCACCAGGAGGGTTCAACTCAAAGCTAGGAGGCACAGAAAGAGGTGGATGCTTTAATACAGTATACTCATCTGGAGTTTTTCTTATAATACCAAGGGATCTCTTGGTTTCATTATCACATGAGGCAATAAAAAAAGATGCCAGTATTAAAGGTAATGATATTAAAACTCTTTTCATAAACTCTGCTCCTGATTTTTAGTACAAAGAGAGCAGCATAAAAATACAAATGCTCCCACAAAAATAAAACTGTCTGCCATATTAAAAGCAGGCCAATGGTAGCTAGAAATATGGAAGTCAATAAAGTCAAAGACACCTCCGTATCTCGCTCTATCGAGCATATTACCAATAGCACCACCAATAATCAAGCTATACGAAACGGAGTATAGAGCACTATCCTCTTTAAACAATAAAAAGATTAAGGCAAGAGTAATTAGCATCGATAAACCTAGAAACAGAAAATTGCTATATTCAAAACTAGAGAACATTCCAAAAGAAACCCCCCTATTCCATACATGCACAAGGTTTAATATAGAATTAACCTCTACCCCCCCATGCCGTGGGTGCACTAGATCCATGAAATATAGCTTTGTTAGTTGATCAATAAAAATCAATAAGACTATATATAATGCGTATGTTTTTCTGTTTTTGAGCGCTTTATGCATTTAAACTTTCAAAATATTGCTGAGCTTTTATTTTATCCTTAGAACTCTGAGAAGCAATATCTTTTATAGAAGAATATAGTTTTTGTCCCCTAATATATTGGTGAAGCATAATTTTGACATTTTTTCCTATAACATGATCGTGGAAATTTAATATATGCATCTTTAACGATGGAATTTCTTCTTTATCTAATTCTATATTAGCAAAGCCATAATATTTACAATTATCTCCTTCTATATATATGCTTGCAGTATATACCCCTGTTTTTGGCATAAACCTTCTCTCATATTGAAGATTTATAGTGGGGAAACCTATTTTATTCCCTACCTTACGTCCATCCACTACCTGACCGGATATAAAATAGTGATACCCCAACATTTTTGATGCTTGTTCAATATCTCCTTTAAGCAAGCACGTCCTCACAGATGAGGAAGATATAGTGCTACCATTCTCAAATTTCAACATTGGTGATATACTAAATCCAAAAGAATACTCCTTAGCAGCATCCTGAATTGTAGAGAAATCTCCATCTTTATTATATCCAAAATAAAAACTTTCTCCTACGAACAGGTGTTTCAATTGAAGATATTCGACTATCTCTGATATAAAGATTTTTGGTGTTTTTTTAGAAAATTCACTGTCAAATTTTTGAAGAAAAACAAAATCTACCCCCACCTCTTCAAGCATTTCCAGCTTCTCACGCATATGAGTAATAGCGATGCAGCCCTCCGATTCATTAAAGAACTCGCTAGGATGCGGATCAAATGTCATCACATTGAACTTTATACCCTTAGTGTCCGCAAGTTCTTTCGCTTTTTTTAATAGGTATTTATGACCTAAATGCAAAGAATCAAAATTACCTATTGCAAGTAAACCGCCTCTAGCAATTTCAGGGCAGTATCTGCAATCCCTTATAACCCTCATAAGCAACTGTAATTTTTTTTACAACAATATTAATACCACCTTAAAAAAAATAATCAAGCATATAGGGTTTACTACACAGAAAAACAAGCAAAGCTATTAAATTTATGATTAACTCTCATTATATTCTAATATCGCCAGTCTGGCATATTTAAGATATTTGCATATATTTTGTAAAATTGAAATCCTAATATCTTTAGCTTTGACATTTTTTAGTATGGGTAAATTTTGCTCTGTAATTCCAATAAAAGTTGATTATTTTTCTATAAAAAAGGTGTGCTTTTATTTTTTACTACTAACAGGATATGTCAGTATAAAGAAAAACACTTGATCACAGATGTTTTTGGTAATATATATTGATCTTCATTTGCCCCTGTGGCGGAATTGGTAGACGCGGCAGACTCAAAATCTGCTGTCCTCTGGGACTTACCTGTTCGAGTCAGGTCAGGGGCACCAGAGCATTTGCTCTAATAATCTAAACCTACTTAAGCACACAAAATTATTAGCGCCACAAAGTCTTGCGACTGATAATAACTACAGGATTTTCTCCTAATTTATGAGTGATTGTGTTTGGTTTTTTGAAAAATCTTGTTAAAACAAATACTACATTATCAAGATACGCCTTAGGGTAGTCAGCTTTATTTTTCATATAAAATAAAATAAGTTATCCCTATCTACTAATCTAATTTAAAATCGTAAACAAACCATTAATTTCTAGCTAGTCTTACCAAATCTTCTTTGCATAAACATTATCATCAAAGAGTTTACTTCCCTTAATGTATCTACAAAAAGTCTCCTTTCCCTAAACGCCCCGCTAGAAAGAGTCACTTCTTTGAGGAAAGAAGGAAAAATATCATATATACATATATTCACGACTAAATCATACGCCCCCCATTCTTTTATTAAATCCACAATATCAAGATACTCATCTTGTATGTTTTTTAAATCATCTTCAGTAATTATATAGTTTTTACTAAAAGCATCTCGTTTATAACAATTACTTATCTGACATCTAAGCTGATTAAGCCCGTATCTAGCGCGGTATAAAAAAATTAAATGATTAGCTGCAAGATGTTGATCTTTATCAATAATCTCACGCCTTAGACATAAATCTAAGGGAGATAATGTCAGACCAAGCCTGTGCTTCTCTCTTAGCTCTCTGGTGATTGGCGAACGACGCGCACGGCGTCTGGTTGGATATTTATACTTCACTTTGCCCCTCTCAATTGACAATTAAATTATTAACAAAAACGTTAAAAATAGAGCTTATACATCTAAAAATTAAATAAGTCAACTTCATGAAATGTATAGATGGCACGCTCCATATTTTAAACACAAAAATAGGCCAGCACAAAGAGTGCTAGCCTATTTTATTTATGCAATTAATCTCTAAAGATTATAAGTCTGCATTAGCAGTAGTAGTATCACCAATCGTTGTAGGTTCTTCTACTGGAGTATCAGTAGGACACTCTACATCACTGTAGAATTTCTCGAATCTATCGGAAAAACCTTTATCACATTCAGATTTTACTAATGACTCTAAAGCAGTCGTAAAGAACAAGCTCGCGATTAAAGCTACTTTTTATTAAAACTTTCTATGAAAGATACTTTTATGCAACATTTGATACGCTAAAAAGATAGATTACACAGCACTGGGATATGATCAGATGGAGAATCCTTACCACGCATTTGATGATCCATCTCAGAATCCTTCAATTTATCTGCGGCCTCAGGAGATAAAAGAAGATGATCAATACGCAAACCTTGGTTTTTATTCCACGCCCCCCTTCTATAATCCCACCAGCTAAATTGTTGGTCATTGGGATTTGTCATGCGGTATGCATCATACATACCAAGTGCAATCAAGGACCTAAGTTGCTTTCTTGCCTGAATATCGAATAGCACACTATCTATGGTATCATCTACAGAATAAGTATCTATCTCTTCAGGAGCAACGTTAAAGTCACCCCCAACAACAAGAACTTCCTCAAACTCAAGCAATCCTGCCAAATGTACTTTTAGCGCATCGTAGAATTTGAGCTTATCTTGAAATTTATCAGAATCTAAACTATCTCCATTAGGAACATACACAGAAGCTACACGTACAGCTCCACCAGCAACACTAACTACAGCTTCTATATAACGTGCATGCTCTGGAAGAGGAGTATTGGGAAGGTCGGTATTTATATCATCAATAGGATGCAAACTTAAAATAGCCACACCATTAAAGGTTTTCTGTCCATGAGTAGCAATATTATACCCCAAATCCTCAAACTCTTCTCTTGGAAAAAACTCATCCAAACATTTTGTTTCCTGAAGAAGCAATACATCCGGCTTATTTTCTTTTACCCATTCCAAAACAAGAGGTTTCCTAGTTCTAACGGAGTTCACATTCCAAGTAACAATTTTCATAATAACAACTATTTTAGAGTCTCTAAAAAAGCCACCACGTCGGCAGCATCTTGAGGTTTTTTATATCCTGCAAAGGCCATTTTAGTTCCAGGGAGATATTTTCGAGGACCATGAACAAATTTCAACAACTCTTCTGCGTTCCAAGCACCACCTTTTATAGCAAGCGCTTTTGAATATGAAAAATCATCTTTGTGCGCTCTTTTCGCTCCAACTATTCCCCATAGATTTGGACCTACTTTATTCTTTCCACCAGCGTTAAAAGTATGACAGATTGCACATCTTTTGATATCTGCTTTACCTCGCGAAGCATCAGCATTTGACATCAATGTAGCAATATCTAAAACTTCTGGCTTCTGTTTAGATGGACCTGTCTGAATATCCTCATGAACCTGAACTTGATACCCCCTCTTGAATTCTTTATTTGGCTGATAGAGAATATCAGCAACATTGCTTACTAGCATCACTGCTATACCCGCAATAAGAACAGAGGCAGCTATTTTATTGAATTCAAACCCATCCATTTGGTATAAAAAATTGAATCAGTGATGTTGTTTTATATTAAAGATTTTTCACATATGGTCAATAAAACTTATAGATTATTTTATCCTCATTCTGCAAACTCCATTACCATACTTCTTGCATTCCTTACGCTTTCTAGCCGCAACCTCTTTAGCTGCTTCATAAATTATATAATCATATTTAGTTAACCTGTCTAACTCACACTCGATTTCTGGGGTGATAACAATTTTCTCTTCGCTTTTTGTAACATTTCGTCTAGGCACTTGAGATACCCTTGGAACATATAAAAAATCACATAAATCTATAAAATCTTTATCATAATGATCCATAAAACCTATAAATTCAAATTCCTCAAGAAATTTTATAGCCTCCTTTACATTATGCTCAGGCACATCACATTTTGATAGTTTATCTAGAAAATCCCTTTGTTCCTGACTAACTTGAAGAACATCAAGATATAAACCGCAACGACGTCTTTCACTGTACTCCCCTTGTAACCACGATAACAAACCTCTTCCTTTTGTACGCTCATTACGTTTCATATAATAATATTCTGATATATAACGCTCTTTTGGGTCCCTAAAAAATGTAAATATTGTGGATCCCTTTAACATCCCAAAACCCTTTAGATCAACCCTAGTAGAGTGCGTTTGAAGAAGAGTATTATTTCCTATACAATCCTCACCACGACTTATCCTTTCTTTTATCATCTTTGAAGTGTAATTAAAAAACTTGTAATACCCACGCTCACCTAAATCTGCTATACTTGAACCACCTGTCTTCATGAAATGCATAAATACAATTTTCTGGTTAGAAGCAATTATTTTCTCCCTTTGAGTTTTTAAAAATGCATTTAAACCTACCTCACTGCTAAAAAGCAGACCTATGCTTCCTTTCTTAAAATAAACT
>Ga0206124_10001403_pt1 | contig 19047 bp, 15 predicted proteins | sample Helgoland_Spring_3_FD_148671 | JGI IMG/M metagenome (GOLD analysis project Ga0206124, IMG submission 148671) | Pelagic subsurface seawater microbial communities from Kabeltonne, Helgoland, North Sea - Helgoland_Spring_Bloom_20160321_2 | ecosystem: Environmental > Aquatic > Marine > Epipelagic ... | reverse complement strand
CAACAACAGGGCTGGAATCAACCACAACAACCGATTCAGCCAACCATCCGTTCAGGCGTTCTTTGCCGTGGATGTGGTATTGGACTGGACCCATATTGGCGGTTCTGTCCAATCTGTGGTACACAGAGCGGCGGCGTTCGTTGATTAATCCCAAAGCGAAAATTCGCCGTTGGTGATTAGTTGGGTGTCATCCAACCATACACTAGCGTTTTTGAGAACTCCTGGTATGTGTATTCCAACTGCAGAGGTTCCACCTAAGGCCGTGTTGTCTCCAACTGAGAAATAGCATGTACCCAATCGCTTTTCGTCTTCGAGAACGTTACCAGAGAGGCGCGCTTGTGGATTCATACCAAATCCAAATTCGGCAACAGTCCAAACATTTTCACGGTCTTTGGTCCGTAATCGCTTCGCAGCTTCGCCAAACTCTTGCCGAATAGTGGCAGCAGTTGTACCTCCCTTGACGTCCATGACCATTCCTTCTTCGATAATCAGTGTGATTGGTTCGTCAACAAGATTTGATTCCCATGACCCATCAATGACCACCGTACCGTTCATGGTTCCTTCACGCGGCATGATGAACGCCTTTCCAGCGGGAAGGTTCGTGAGCATCTTCGGACGGTTACATATTCCATTGTCGTCGAGTTTCCATTCACGCCAATTCACTTCAAACGATACATCAGTGCCTTGTTCTGACTTAACATGAACAATTCTTCTCCGTCGGAAATAAGGGGTGAGGTCGCTGATTTTTTGCTTGATTTCATTAAAGTCTGCGGACATACCTCCGCGACTGAACATCTCATTGGTCATTCCGGGCATGGTGGCCACCCTTGCCCCTCCACGAACCGATTGGCGAATGGCACGTGTATGAGTGAGTGAGTAACGTGTCGGTGCAATAACAACCTGTTGTTGTCGCATTAGGTTGGCTACTGGCGAAGGTGGCTCTTCACCGTGGTGCCGGGCTTTTGGCATGACGATGAGCAAGACTCGGTCCGACCGTTCGTTGGCTGCTTCATGCAATGCTTGGCCAATGTCTCCGGTCGTAGGGTCGCAAACAATAAGGACATTTTCTCCTCTACGAATATCCATACATGTTTTGATAACTGTTTGAGCGCTGGTTTTCAAATTCTCAGCGACTTCTTCTATAGAAAGTTCATCAAAAGGGATATCCTCTTCTGGTTGAACTTCCGGTTGGGTTTTTTCTGTTTCAGGAGTCTCTTCAATGGGCTCTTCAACCTCATCGATGACTTCCTCAAGTTCTTCATCCTCGACAGGAATTGGCGCAGATTTGTTTGCCTTACGAGAAAAAGGCCGCACCATAAAAACTCCGACGAGGCTTAACAACTTCAATGTGTGGCAGTATTTGCATTACAAACTCGGCTCGCCCCCTCGAAAAATACCATACGAGTGTTCATGATGGATGGAGGAATGGGTAGAGCATGCAGACATATTCAGCGTTCATTGAACGGGTAAAAGACATTCACCGTCTTGGTGCGCTTCAAGGGCATCTTGGATGGGACCAAGAGACGTTCATGCCTTCAAAGGGCTCAGAAGCGCGTTCCGATATACTTTCTTGGCTTGCTGCGGAACGTCATACGCGCCTCGTCGATGACGAAATGGGTCACCTCTTGTCACAACTTGAACAGTCTTCAGACCTTGATGACGACCAGCAAGCGAACGTAAGGGAAATGCGCCGAGCCTACGACAAAGCCATTCAACTTCCTGCTGAGTTTGTAGCAGCATTTGCCAAAGCGAAGTCCGAGGCACTGCTTTCGTGGCAAAAAGCACGTGCTGAATCAGATTTTCAATCCTTCCTCCCTCAACTTGAATCACTTATTGAGATGACGAAGAAGAAAATCGCCTATTACGGTGGCGAAGAGAATCCCTATGACGTCCTGCTGGATGAATATGAAGTTGGCATGAAAGTTACCGATTACGACCCGCTGTTCGCCGGTCTTCGTGCTCGATTAGTTCCACTTCTGCAAAACATTACAGAGGCTCAAAAAACCCGTCCAGACCCGACTCTTCCCGAAGAAATGCGTTTTTCCATTGAAGCCCAAACCGAGTTTTGTCTCAAAGTTTCTGAGGCAATGGGATTTGATTTCTCTGCAGGTCGCATGGATGCTTCAACTCATCCGTTTTCCGCCGGCCTTTGGCCGGGGGATACTCGTTTTACCACTCGCTTTGATGAAAAAGATCCCTTTTCTTGCTTGTATGCAGTCATGCATGAAACCGGGCACGCTCTTTACGAACAGGGTTTAGCTCACTCCCATTCTTTAACACCAAGAGGAGATGCAGTTTCGTTGGGTGTCCACGAATCACAAAGCCGGTTTTGGGAGAATCAAATCGGCCGAACTACCGGCTTCTGGGAAGTAGCGCTGCCTTGGTTCCGTGAACAATTCCCAGACGCTCCCGATTGGAGACCGGAAGAACTCAACAGAATTGCGAACACCGTATCGAAAGGCTTTATTCGAGTCGAGGCAGATGAGGTAACTTACAACCTGCATGTGATGCTACGGTATGAAATTGAAAAGAAAATATTCAACGAAAACCTTCCGGTTTCCGAATTACCTGCAACTTGGAATTCCATGTTCGAAGAGTGGTTTGATGTCCAAGTTCCAAACGACACGATGGGATGTCTCCAAGATATTCACTGGTCAATGGGTGCCTTTGGATATTTCCCAACCTATACTTTGGGCAACCTCTATGCCGCTCAGTTACTCGAATCGATGCAGGACGAATTGGGCGATATTGACGCTCTTGTATCTTCAGGCGATTGGTCAAGTCTACTGCAATGGCTACGTCCACGTATTCACGAACAAGGGAGTAAAATGTCCCCTGCTGAATTGATCGAATTCGCTACAGGCTCACCGCCGTCTCCTGAACCGTTTCTTCGATACGTCGAAGCGAAGTACGGTTCATTGTACGGATTGTAGTGTCACTCTTCTTCAGTGCCCAGCATTGCGTTCATGCGAGCCGTAAGTTCGTTGATAGCGTTCATTAGATCATCGGTACGGTCCTCTTCACTTTCTGTTCCGAAAGACAGTCCAAGCATTGTCACCATTGCACCCGACAGCATAATCACTGCAGGCATGTAGACGTCTGACGCAGACATTACACTGTCTGCAGCTTCAATCCATCCGAGCAATGCACCGATTATAAATACACTAAATCCAATTACAACTTGCTGATATCCTTCTCCAATATTTTCTTCGAGCCAACTCATTCTCTATCCCTAATCGGAAATAAGTGGTTGAGCGTATAATGTTACCGCAAAAGAGCCGAAATTTAACTGAAAAACGGCATTAATTCCATGGAGCCATCAATATTGGAGTGCCAACTGAACCTGCTTCAACTAAAATTTGACCCTTTTGTCCAGTGTTTTCTGTACGCTCAAAGACTGGAATACCAGCAACAATGGTCATTTTTGCCCAACCGGTTAACATACGCCCTCTGAAGGGGTTCCAGCCGACTCGAGTCCAACTGTTTTCATCCATGACTTCCTGTTCATTTTCCATGTCGACCAACACAAAGTCCGCATCGAAACCAACTTCGATTCGTCCTTTTCCAATCATGTTGTAACAATCAGCCACATTGGTGGACATCCACTCAACGACCTGCTCAATCGTGCATGTGCCGGATTTAGCGTGGGTGAGCATGACGGCCAGTGAGGTTTCAACTCCAGGCATACCGCTGGGTGCTTGTGGGAAACCAAGTCCCTTTGCTTCGGAGGTGTGAGGTGCGTGGTCCGTTGCCATACATTGGACGGTTCCATCCAAGAGGCGCTTCCATAGCGTGTCCTTGTCGGCTTGGTATCGGATTGGTGGATTCATTTGCAATCGGGTGCCTTGTTCCTTAACATCGACATCGGTGAAGGTAAGATGTTGAGGCAAAGTTTCAGTGGTGATAATGGCACCTTCTTTCTGCTGAGATGGCAGTGAAGTAATGCCGTTCAACCAATCCGCTTCGATACCTGAGGTGAGATGCAACACATGCAGTCGATGGTTATGGGTTTGAGCGAGTTCGACAGCAAGTTGTGTTGCCAGTAGGGCGGTAACATCGTCCCTCCACTCAGCATGGGCTGCGATGTCGGTTCGAGCCTCATAATCAGGGAACCGCTCATTCAACCTCTTTTCATCCTCTGCGTGGACGGCAATGAGTCCTGCAGTTTGTGAAAAAATGGTTTCCAATGCCTCACGTTCGTTGACAAGTAGTGTACCGGTTGAAGAGCCCATGAAAATTTTGATTCCACAGATTCCGGGAATTGCTATCGGGGCCTCCGGCGTTCCAACAGCCTCCTGAAGTTTTTCGACATTGTCGGGAGTTGCTCCAATAAAGAAGCCGTAGTTGTTGACGCATTTTGCGGCAGCAGTATCCAGTTTCATTTGCATGCCGGGTAAGTCGACGATGGAGGGTTTGTTGTTCGGCATATCGAGAAATGAAGTGATGCCACCACTCACAGCTGCTGCTGAGCCGCTTCCCAAATCTTCTTTCTCTGGTTGGCCGGGGTCTCGGAAGTGAACTTGCGGGTCGATTGCACCAGGCAGTAGATGCAGGCCTGAACCGTCAACAAGGAGTTCCCCATCGTGGTGAACAAGGACTTGCGGCTCCGCAATCTCAGAAATCACTCCTCCAATTATTCGAACATCAGCCAATTTTGTTTCGTTTGGCAAAACGACTTTGGCTCCAACAATCAGCATGTTTCCACGGGTATCTGTATCTTCCATGAGACGGCTTGAGTGAATCCACTCCTTGAACTCTACGATGAACCATTATCTTCGCCGAGCTGATTTGGGCCTGAAAGCATTGCAAACACCATCGACGGTGTCAATGTAAGGACCTTCAAGCAGGTCGATACAGTATGGCACAGCCTTCCAAATTTCGTCAATCGTTTCGCGAATCGATTTTGGACGTCCAGGGAGATTGAACAGCAGGCTTTTTCTGCGAATGCCACCGAGTTGCCTAGACAGAACAGCGGTAGGGACATATTGGAGCGAAATAGCCCGCATTTGTTCTCCAAAACCAGGGAGAATTTTGTCACAGACGCTTTCTGTCGCTTCTGGCGTCACATCCCTTTGAGCAGGGCCTGTCCCCCCCGTGGTGACCACAACATGGCATCCAAGTCTGTCTACCATTTCGATGAGAGTTTCTTCGATGAGGGCCTTGTCATCAGGTACACATCGGTAGTGAACGGTCAATGGGCTCGCAATCCCTTGTTCGAGAAACGAAAGTAAAGCAGGCCCTCCTTCGTCTTCATATTCGCCTGCATTCGCTCGATCACTTACAGTTACTATGCCAACAACTGCATGCTCTCCAACATGCTCAGAACGACCGGACAAATGCTGGACAGAATCCAAGTTGACACACCTTCACTGTTCACCGTACTTGGCTTGGATGTTTGCGTGGAAGTTGTCAAGTAATGTGTCTTCAAACAATTCAGTTTGACGTCGCATCTTTGTTGAACGAATGTGAAGGAATGCGGCTCCTACAAAGACGATGATAATCAGTGGAATAACAGCTTCCAGTTTGTATTGGTGCATGAACTTCACAATACCTTCGGCAGTGTATGCCCAAGTGACTGAGGCGATTGAACCGCCAATAATCGTGGCTGAAAGAACTCGAGTGAAGTTCATTCGAGACAACAGACCAAGCATGGCGCCGACCAATACACCGGATGCCATGAACGGAATCCATACGAAGACAATCAGTCCCCAGAATCCCCATTTGTTAATCATTTCACGCTTCTCATTGGCCATGTATTCAACAGTTGATAGCGTATTGCCGAGGAATTTCGTTTGCAACATTTTGCCACCGAAACCGTCTTGCTTTGCCACAGCAACAATTCGCTGGTCGTTCTTGAGATCACGTTCGACACGCCCTGCACCGGCGCGGTCCGAGAGTGTTGAGATTTGATTTCGCCCTTTGACGATAAGTTCTTGCGAGCCTAACAAGTCTGCATTTCGTGTTGAGATAAAACGATGCAGCTCCGTCTGTACTTCATCTCGAGTTTTCTTAAATCTGAAGAAAGCAAATCGTTGCGTTGGCCGATAGATGACGGATACAAAGATGACTCTGTCATCGCTTGTTACGACCGCTGCTTCCATCTTGAGGTTTGGTCGGCGCGCAAAGAACAACTCAAGACTCTCACGAACTTCGTCTTCAACCCTCGAGAGTGTGTGGAGTTCGGAAAAGAAGTCGGTGTAATTCTGCTCACTATCGTCTTCCATTTCTGCAGATGTTCCAATGCCCACGCCAGATTCAAAATCAATGGCTTGGTTCACGCCAATGGTCCGCACGGTGAGTTGAACGGGTTTGAATACTCGGAAGATTGCGAACTCTTCTAGAACTTCACGAAGCACTTCTGCACGTACATCTTTACTGTCTGAGAGCGTTGATTCCGTGTTTTTGTAGGGGACCATGATGTCAATCGAAAGGTCTCGCGGTTCTATTTTGTACAATTCCCAGTCGATGTCGATGTTCAGCCGCTTTGCTGTTTTAATAACAGAATCTTCCACGAGTTGAGAGATGTGGGTTCTCGAGAGAATATCATCGCTGTCTTGGTGGTAGACTTTGTACATTAGTGGATAGATAATGAGAAGGGAGATTGCGGAAAGGGAAAGTGAAGAAAAAGCCATCCACCAAGCCGGGATGCCTGCTGCGCCACCGGTGAGCATTGCGGTTTCACGTCCACCGCCTAATTCGGCACCGATGAGGATGTATCCCCAGTTTCCTAAGTCTTGAACCCCCCAGCATGAGCGAGCGCCAGTATCGGTCAAGCGGACTTGATGTTTCTTTTCAGAGTCGACAAATGGAAGGAACGCAAATGTTTGCTTCGAGATGTCCAGTTCAAATTCAACGGATTTAGAAATTTCCTCCCCGCCTTCAACAATGCTGGCGGTAGAGAGGTTGGACTGGTTGTAGACCGAAATAGAATAATTCAGTTCGTAATGGCCTTCATCCAAATCTTCGAATGGGGCAGAGTAGTACCACCCATTGGTTCGGCCTTCAGGTGGGATGTATATGTTAGAAGAATTTGTCCAAGATTCGATTTCATGTACGCCGTCCTCAAGATGGTTAATCGTATAGGTGCCTACGGCATGCCCGGTGGGGAGGTTGTAGCCGTACATTGAGAATCGCCCTTCATCTTCATTCGGGAAAATAAGAATCCATGGTTCATCGGTAATCTCGTCGCATTCTCCGCCGATGTCGAGGAATGTCTTCGATGCCGAGTGATCAATCGTCGTCGAGTTTCCAAGTGCCCCTGAGGTCATTCCAAAGATGAGCAATATATAGAGGAGGGTGTAAATAATACCAGCGGCTAAGACGAAATTTTCCTTCTTTGCGAGGAGATTCTGCTTGACGTCTCCGCTCCTACGATTACGGATTTCAACCAATTCTTTGGTGATTTTATTTCGGGCTTTTGTTTCATGGTCGACATGGTCGGCTTCATCATGAGAATCACCGCGCCCTTCGCCCATGAGGTTAGCAAAGGGACCTAGCACATGAACCCAACGATGAAAAAGAATTGAGGAGAATTGTAGAAACGGTTCGAACTGAAGAACACAAAGCTTTCGCAGTTGGAGTTGAGGTGGGTCAGGCCGGACTTGAACCAGCGACCTCGGCATCTTCAGTGCCGCGCTCTCCCAACTAAGCTACTGACCCGTGCAGTTCGGCGAGAACCCCTGCCATATCAAGCCTTTCGCCAAACAATGCTGGACGATTTAGCGGTCGAAGTTCATTCAATACCGTCAAGAATTGCTTTTTGAGCTTCAAACAAGGCGTCAATCCCTCCGTCTGCTCGTGCAAGAAGCGCAATAAGTTCATCACCTGAGAACGTTGATTCTTCGCCAGTACCTTGAATCTCGACGTATTTTCCGTCTGCAGTCTTGACGACGTTCATGTCGACATCCGCGTTGGAATCGAGAATGTAATCCAGATCCAAGTAGACTTCGCCGTTGATAAGTCCGACAGAAATAGCAGCTAAATCGTGAGGAATAACTGCATTTTCGTGGTTCGCTCGCTCCGTTTCCGAGAGTGAAGGCGCAGTCCAACCGGATTTCCGCTGGTCTTCTGTTGGGCGCATGTCGAGTGGGAGGCATTGACCTTGGGCAATCAACCGTCGTACAGCAAGCCGCAACGCAATGTTTGCCGCCGTAATCGAGGCGCATCGAGTACCGCCGTCTGCGTTGAGTACATCACAATCGACATTGAGCGCAACAGGTCCGAGAGCCTCAAGGTCAACCGCTGCTCGAAGAGAGCGAGCAATCAGACGTTCAATCTCTTGTGTGCGACCTTTTGCACCGCGTCGCTCTCGACGGAAACGAGAATCAGTTGAACCCGGAAGCAGCGAATATTCAGCGTGAACCCAGCCCTTGTTCGAGTCACGAGGGAACCATCCGGGAAGCCGTGCTTCTTTGGTGCAGCATGCCAGAATAACGGTGTCACCTTGTCGGTAAAGAATGGATGCCAGCGCATTCGGTGTGAAATCAATTTCAACTTCCACATGTCGCATTTCGTTTGCTTCTCGCTCGGTACTAAACTCGGTCTTGAATTTCGCCATACAACGGCCAGTACCTTCTGTTCATCAAGTCTTCTCTTGGTCAAGCCCATGGAGAGAGGCGCGCACATTGAAGAATACGACGGTATTCGGAACGGTATGAGCAAACCAAAAGTTGCAATCTGCGGTGTGGCTCGCACACCAATCGGCAAATTTATGGGCGCTCTTTCGGGCATGAAAGCTGTAGACTTGGGTGTATTGGCTGTTGAAGAGGTCTGTAAAAGAGTAGGAATCGATCCTTCCCAGGGCCTTGTCGAGGAGGTTATTTTCGGGCAAGTCTTGCAAGCAGGAGCCGGTCAAAACCCGGCGCGCCAAGTTGCTCTTGGAGCAGGATTACCTGTGACAACTCCTTGCGTGACCATCAACAAAGTATGTGGGAGTTCACTCAAGGCTGCCATGATTGGAGCAAACAGTATCCGTGCAGGGGAGTACAACGTCATCATTGCAGGTGGGATGGAAAGCATGTCGAACGCACCTCACCTTTTGATGAACCACCGCAAAGGGGCAAAAATGGGTAATTCGACCCTCGTTGATTCCATGATTCATGATGGACTTTGGGACGGCTATAACGACGTACACATGGGCAACACCGGTGAAACAGTGGCAAAGGAATGCTCGATTACTCGAAACCAATCCGATGCATTCGCCGCACGAAGCCACCGTCTGGCATCCCAAGCACAAGCAGAAGGTTGGTTTGATTGGGAACTCTTCCCTGTTGAGATACCACAACGTCGTGGCCCTTCAGTTGTGTTCTCCAAAGACGAAGGTGTTCGGCCACAAACGGATGTGGACTCTCTTTCCGGTCTTCGTCCAGTGTTCCAAAAAGACGGTCAAGTTACAGCTGGTAATGCAAGCACATTGAACGACGGTGCCAGTGCAGTTGTTTTGGCAAATGCAGACTTTGCAGAACAACAAGGTTGGGATATTATCGCCTATGTTGACGACTACTGCACAAGTGGCGTTGCGCCTGAGCGCGTGATGAGCGCCCCTATTCCGGCTGTTCAAATGCTCTTGGAAAGGAATCAACTGGATGTATTGGATGTCGACATTTACGAACATAACGAGGCGTTTGCATCTGCATCATGCGCGGTTGCTCAAGAACTGAAGATTCCAGAAGACCGATTCAATCTCCACGGCGGTGCAGTTAGCCTTGGCCATCCACTTGGTTCAAGCGGAACCCGCTGTCTCATCACGATGCTCGGCGTCATGCGCCGCTGCGACGCAAAATCAGGTATTGTTACCCTGTGTTTAGGTGGCGGCAACGCCGTAGCCATGCTTATTCGGCGCCAAACCAGGGACTCTTGAGTCCACAAAACAGCGACATTTCCGACTGGTGGTATCAAATAGGGCCGGATGACGGCCTCCAGTTGGGGTAAGCCGATGGTATCGTTCGCAGATCTTGGAATTGAGCCACTTTTGGTCGATGCCCTCAAGCAACAAGGCATTGTTGAGCCGTTCGAAGTTCAAAAAGAATCCATTCCCGATGCCATGTTAGGAAGAGATGTTTGTTGCCGTGCACCTACGGGCTCTGGCAAGACACTTGCTTTCGGTCTGCCTCTTTTGGCAATGACCGAGGAAGCAGAACCCAGCCGCCCAACTTCACTGATTCTTACACCTACCCGAGAATTAGCAGAACAAATCTTCAATGTACTCGATCCTCTTGCCTATGAATTGCAACTTTATGTTCAAGCCATGTACGGTGGTAGTTCCTACAATAAGCAATACCGTGCACTTGAGCGGGGTATTGATGTCTTGGTCGCTTGCCCAGGACGCCTGATTGACATGATGGACCGTGGAGCAGTCTCATTGGATGATGTCGGTATTGTTGTGCTTGACGAGGCAGACAGAATGGCAGATATGGGTTTCATGGAACCCGTTTGTAAGATTCTTGACCGCTGTAAAAAGGACCGACAAACCATTCTTTTCAGTGCCACTCTCGATGATGAAGTTGCAGATCTCGTTCGCGATTATCAAACCGACCCAGTGACCATCGAAGTAGGGCCTAAAGAAGTGACCATGGAAAGCATGACGCACTACTTTTGGTTGATGCCGAACTCGAAAAAGTCAACGATTTCCTCGGAAATCATTCGGAAGTGTGGACGCACCATTATTTTCTGCCGAACCAGAAACGGTGTAGACCGAGTTGGAGATGAGATGCAATTCGACGGTATGGCAATTGAAACGCTCCACGGTGGTCTTTCACAACGACAACGAGACAGTGCAATGAAACGCTTCCAACATGGAGAATGCATGGCCTTGATAGCAACCGATGTCGCTGCTCGTGGAATAGATGTTGAAGGCGTCAACTGTGTGATTCATTATGACCCTCCTGAAAACGGTAAAGCGTACAAGCACCGAAGCGGACGAACTGCTCGGGGCGGAAATACGGGTATCGTGATTTCTCTTGTCCAAAAACCTCAGAAGAAGCAATACGGACGAATCCAACGTGATGTTGGAATCCGTGTAGATTTTGAACCACCTGAATTTTCCGCACTTCCTGAATTTGAAGTCGAATACATCGCAGCTGATCGCAGACAGCGGTCAAACCGTGGCGATTCAGGTGGCCGTGGTGGACATTACGGTTCCCGAAACGGTGGCGGCGGAGGTCGTGGCGGTGGCGGATACCGTGGCGGTGGCGGTGGATACCGTGGCGGTGGCGGCGGTGGTCGGGCGGCGGTGGTCGCGGCGGCGGCGGTGGATACCGTGGTGGCAAATCCAGCGGTGGCAGAAGTGGTAACAGCGACTCCTATCGAGGCGAATCTCGAGGTCAAAACTACAAACCAAGCAAGAGTTCGAGCAAAGGCTACCATGGCGGCAAGAAATCATCTGGCGGCTACGGCAACAAAAGCGGCGGCTACAGCGGCGGAAAGAAGAAATGAATCATTCTTCTTCTGAACTTCTTGACTTAGCCGGGCTGAATATTCCGTAATCTTCGATAATCTCAGCAGCACCTGGAAGTACGGGAAGGACATCATCGGTCATGAGTCCAGTGTTTTTGTAAATTCGGTTGGCAAGTTGCTCTTTTTTCGTGATGCCGGGTCGAAGGATAGCAAATCTTTGACACAGTGAGCGAATGGTCTCGGGCAATCCACCCATGAGCAGGGGGACGCCGTTAATGGCGACGATGCCAATACCCATCTGAACATCCAAATCCTTGAACCATTGCCGTTGTCCACGTACAATGAACGAACCTTTTCCAACGTATTCTCCAGTTTGTGCGGTTTTGGAGACTTGAGCGGGTTTCACGCAATAAACAGTGCCATGAGCGCCTCCACCAGCCCATGCACGGCTCCAACAGAGAGCAAGTGTGGCAGCTTCTTCCAATTTTTCAGTGGTTATACGCTCATCGCCGAGTTTGTCAATAAGTCGGAATGCTGGAACATCTTCTGGAATATGAGCCGGTTTATGCTGATCGACAGCAAAACCTTGCGTGGCCCGAAGACTGCAACTTGGTGCTCCATGCAAGTCAGCGTGAAGGTACATGTCGGCACCTGAAAGATGCTTTTTGACGATGGAATCGTTGCCTTTTGCGTCTCTTCCACCAACCAGTAAATGCCCTCCAGTCAGCATGCTCCACCGGTGGTTTTCAAACCACAAGCGCTTACTTCGCTTTACCTTGTTGAGTTTTCCACTTGCTTGCTGTTTTGCTTCCTTTTTCACGGCGCGTTGCAAATGCAAAACCGTGTCTTCCAGAGTTTTCCACTTGCTTGCTGTTTTGCTTCCTTTTTCACGGCGCGTTGCAAATGCAAAACCGTGTCTTCCAATGCTTGAACAGCCCCCGATGTCTTGTCTTTTTGTTTGCGAGCAGCCTCAAAGTGACGTTGAGCATTTTGATGAACCGTTTCGTCAAGAGAAAGCGTCGCTTGCGGTCCTTTGGGTTGACCGTCTTCATCGGGAAGAATCGTCACAAAAGTTCGTTGTGCTGGATGAAGAGAAACGATCCACGGGATTTGTTTTGAATCCTTTTTGACTTGACTCCAGCCCCTTTCTTCAACGGCATCAAAAATTTGGCGTAGTAAACTTTCGATGTGCGTCCAATTGTTTTGAATGGTATGTCCAAGCATTTGTTGCTTCTCGATTTTTACAGAAAAGCCCTCAAGTGCTTTTTCTTGTTGCGCTTTCCGTCGTTCCAAACGCTCCACATCGGTGGAATGACCGCGGCCAGGTGCAGCGATGTCCAGTTTTTCAGCCTCTCTTCGAGCGAGTGCCATTGCATCGTGCGCCCCTTTCCAGGCATCAACTGCATGGCACAGAGATGGAAACGATGCCTTGGCCAAATTCTGATGGCTTGGTAAAAGAGTTGGCGTGGCTTCACTTGCGTGTTTTTCATAGAATCGGTCTCTATCACCGTTTGGAGTGTGGCTCAGTGCCTTGTCTTCAAGTTCCGAGACGGATTCCTCAGATGTTGGTTTTAACAACAGATAACCTACACGGGTTTCTGCCAAGTCGTTGAGGAGCGAGTGAAGTGCCTCATGTATCTTTCCAGCATCTACTTCCTGGGTGTCAATGTTGGCTTCATAGCCGGCAAGAGAACATACGGCGTTTGCATGCGTCCCTCCAAGATTGACTTTTCCTCCGAGTGTAGAAACAAGGTCTCTGTCAGAGGATTGGAACATTTTAGTGAGATCTTTTTGATTGATTGTGTGAGGATCCATCGCAGCAGGAGGTGGGATGTAGGCAACGCCTTTTTTCAGAGTTCTTCCAGCGTATGAAGCGTGTGTGAGAGGTTGAATAATGATGCCCTCTTCATCGGTGAGAATGATGTTACCGTCTCTGAATACTTCCACATAAAGGTGATACTGACCAAACTTGGTGTCAAAATCAAAACAGAGAACACGGTCAAAGCCGAGTTGCCGCACCCCCGTCATTCGTGCATTTTTCAAGTGCTTTCTCAAAACCATCGCAAACGGAGGGGGTGTCATCGGCATTGGGCGGTCACGGTTCGAAGTGTAGATACGGGCGCCTCGCACCAATACGAGATCGAATTGGTCCATTTCTTTAGGATTGATTCTCAAAACAATTTGCTCGTAATGGGGCATGTATGCTTTTTTGACATAAGCCCCTGCGAAAGCATTCAATTCTCGGGCTACTGCACGAAGATCGAAACTCGACATTGTCGCTTTCATGTGCTCGCCCCAAACCAACCTGCAGTCGACGCTTCTTCAATACTCACTTGAATCGAAGTAGGACTTTTCCAATATTTTTCCCGTCGTGGAGGTATTGATGGGCTTTGGCTACGTCTTCGACATCAAAAACAGTGTCAATCACGGGCTTAAGCGCTCCACTGAGGACGCCTTCCATGACTCGTTGTAACTGTTCAAGCATGACCACTTCGTTTTTCCATGTCCCCATGTGAACTCCAAAAACACCTCGATTTCTCGTCATCAAGCGGAGTGGGTCGAAAGCAGGTGTTTTTCTCCATGCCAAAAATGATCGCAACATCGAACGTTTTGATGTCGGTGCAACAGCGGACATGCCGTAGGTATAGAGGCGTCCTCCTTCCTTTAACACTGAAAGAGAACGAGCGAGATTATCCCCTCCTATAGGGTCAAGAATATGATCGACACCCTGGCCGTCGGTTTCTTTTTTGATGATGGAAACAAAATCTTGGTTGTGTCGGTCAATTGCCCTCCCGCCATAAGATTCGATGATTTCGGATTTGGAACCAGAAGCAGTCGCCCACACTTGACTCACTCCCGCCCATTGACACAATTGCAATGCGGCAGTTCCAACACCTCCTGCACCACCATGGATGAGTACAGACTCATCTTGACCAAGATGGCCAAGGTGATGCAGCATATGGTGTGCTGTGAGGTAGGTCACAGGTATTGCAGCAGCGTCCTCGAGTGTTATTTCATCCGGTAGAGGCAAGACCCGTCGGGCATCGACCACAACATGGCTGGCTTGTCCTCCAGTTGACATGGCTGCTACAACACGCTGGCCAACCGTGAACTCCGACTCTTCATCGCCAATTGAATCGATAACACCGCTTACTTCGTAACCGGGTGTAAACGGATAAGGTGGGCGAGGTTGATAGAACCCAAGTCGCATAAGAAGGTCTGCAAAGTTAATCCCTGCAAAAGCCACTTTCACTCGAACTTGCCCTAATTTTGGTTCAGGCATTGGCATATCTGCAACCCGAATCGTGCTCGGAGAGCCGGCTTTGGTAAATTCAACTCTTCGAGCCATACTTCGACGACATGATGGAAGTGTTCTAAAGTTTGGTCTTGGATGTCATCCATACTGAAGATTCTTCAAACAACATGCCAGCTCGTTGATGTGACAGTAAATGCGAGAGCGTTTGGTCTCGAGCTAGTCCAGGGTGAGCGTTGGGTGTATCGGCATACGCATGTCGAGCAATTTCGGAAAGCGTTTGTTTTCCTGAATCAACGGCGTCATAAACGGCTTGGTGTCGAGCCATTCTGTGTTGGATGTAATGGTTGAATTTTTGTTCGGGTAGCGCGATTACTGGTCCGTGACTCGGAAACAAAAGGTGAGGGTCCAAGTTCTTTAGCCGTTCGAGTTGTTCAAGGTACACGTTCATGTCACCGGTGTGCGGAGGGATCAGTATCGTCCCAATTCCTGCAACCATGTCTCCTGCGATGAGTCCTGCTTGACTCAAAAGGCAGATATGCCCGGGATGATGCCCGGGTGTGATGAGGACTTGCCATGTTTGATTTCCAAGTTCGAGAACTTCTCCATCTTCGAGTATTCGGTCACATTTGACGGTCTTGGCAGTATATTCACTGCCCCATATTGGCACATCAAATGCTTCTCTTAGTAGCCCGATATCACCCACATGGTCGCCATGCGAATGGGTAAACATCATCGCTACAAGTTTGCCTTTGTGTCTGTCTACCGCTTTTGCCATGTCTTCCATTCCTTCGCGTAAATGCGATGCAGGGTCGACGAGGATAAAGTCACCTTCAGGGTCGCCAACGAGGTAGCAGTTGGTGTGGTCTGCAGGAGGCAATGTAGCCGTTTTTACCGGAACGACCTCAACACCGTGTGCAAAAAGAATGGAACGACGTCCCGGCAATCGCTCACTGATATCAAGAGCAGCAAGTTTCATGTCACGGTTTTTTCGTTCAAGGGTTCGTTCAATTTCCATCAAGAGGGTGACAACTGGAGGTGCCACTTTGATTTCATGGTTCGACCATCTCGACAGTATTTCGACGGGTGTCGCCCACAAGATTTCGGTAAATTCAGTCTGTGGTTCAAGATCGATAAGCGGCACATTTTCGATAGGGCCTGCGTGAATGTGCATGAATGCATTATCAAATTGAATTGGTCCAAACGGTGGGGTAATTCGATGGCTCAAAACGTGTATCGAGGAGGTGTCGTATGGAAAGGCACCTTCCAGTGCTAAGGGGAGATATCTGCTCTTGTCAGCAATAATTTCTTTGCGTGCATAAAGCGGCAGTTGGACTAAACCTTGCTTTGAAGGAGCGAGGCCCAATTCTTCACTCATTTCTCGAAGAATACATGCTGTAGCTTTTGCTTCAGAGCCATCAAAACCCTTGAGTTGGTCAATTGCTGATTGGTCTACGCGTGACAACCCTCCTCCCGGGAAGGCCCAGTAACCAGGGAATGCAGCCATAGTTTCCGAACGGAGTCCAAGGAGTACTTCTACGCCTTTTGGTCCGTCACGGGTCATGGTCATTGTAGCCGTTGGACGAGGGGCTTTACGCTCAAAATCACCGAACGACACGCCTTGCGGTACTTCGCTCATACATTTCGCTCTCGGCCAATGGTTTCAAGTCTTTGTTTCCTCTTGATGGTCATGCGTGAATCTCATGTAGGTCCAGCCGGCACGGTTTGACATGGCAGCACAGTCGATGGAGGAGGAACTACAAGAACTTGCAGCACTCGTTCGTGAAGCTGAGGCTTTGGGTATCGACCCGTGGCCACCTGAAAAAAACGAACGACCATGGGCACGATGGGCTCTTGGCTCATTCATGATTGTACTCATGCTCAGCGCTGTCTCGAAGGTTCTCTTCCGATTCGTCAGCATTTGACGTCGGGTAGAAATCCACCACGCTGTATCCAGTTGGAATCAAGATTGTTTCGTCATTCTACAAGCATTGCTGCACCGCTCAATTGAAGAAGGAATGGCTATTGGCACGGATGAACAGTCCCTTAGTGTAGCGGTCCATCATGGAGGATTCTGGTTCCTCCGACCTCGGTTCAAATCCGAGAGGGACTACCACCGCATCAATCCATCAAAGGTTTTGAATCATCAATTGATGACAGCGGTGCATGGCCAAAGTGGAGTTGTATACCAACAAAGGGTGTGGGGCATGCGTCAATGCCAAACGCCTCCTCGACTCGAAAGGGGTGCCATACGAGGAAATCCGGTTGGGTTCTTCAAGGCGAACTGATGTTGAATTCCAAGTTCGCACGAATGGAAGCAAAACGATACCTCAGATTTTCATTGATGATGAATGGATTGGGGGGTTTGAAGAACTGCTCAAATACGATAAGGCCAATGAGTTGGATTGGCGCTTAGGGTTGTGTGAAAGGCCTCATGTATCCCTGCTGGCCCGCCTTATGCGAATTTTGACGGGTAAAATCTACTGAGTATTGGATTATGATTCTTTCAATGTGAAACTCGTTACCATCTGCATGGCTTGACCGTGAGTAATTCGCCCGGAGTAGTCACGAACATCACCGTGGATGGTGATTCTTGCTCTGAATTCACAGGTTTCTGTTGTTTCTTCTTTTTGGTGATGCTTATAGAAATGAACGCCAACTTTGTATTTTCCAGTCGGAGCGTTCTCAATCCAAACGACATTCTCGACTGCGTTCTTACTCGTTGGTCTTACATTCATGTCCACGTCGAGTTCTCCACCGCATTCGCTCGTTTTGTTGTTGAAATAAATTCGTTCACCTGAAGGGCAGAATATATGCAAATCTAGATCATTGTAGTCGTCCCAGGCGAGGGAGATTTGAACTTCGCCGGTCTTCCCACCTTCTCGCTCAAGTCTTTGTTCAATATCGTCATTGACGATGGTGGATGTTTCAACAACTTGTATCCCACTGCCAATCTCTTCAGTTTCTACAAACGCAGCATGCTGGTTCAGAGGTTCTTCATTCTGCTCAATCCAAGTGGTGCGAAGTTCGATGGTAGAACCAGTGAATTGGTCTTCAAGCGTAGTGTCTTCGGTATCGTCTAACGGTTCTTTCGAAGATGTCGTATCAGGTGCCGATTCATCAAACAGGTCATCAACCAACAGCCGCAAAGAAATCAAGTTTTGATCTCTTTCTTGGTCTCTCTCATCGTATTCTTCTCGTTCTCGAACGGAGAGTTGGTCAATTTGACGGCTTGAGTCAGTTAATTCTGTTGCGCCGTTGCTTGATTCGTGTTGAGATTCATGTTCGCCATTGGAAGCATCTTCAGCCAAATTCTCATCCGATGTTCCTTTCGAAGCACTTTCAATACGTCTTTCAGTGGCTGAAGATTGTCCATCAGAAGCATGTTGAACGGCTTTACCTTTCGAATTGAGTCGACGAGGGGCAAGTGATTCCTTCGGTGCGTGCTTTTGTCTTCGAGCAGCAGCACTCAGCATGCGGTTTCGATTTTTTCTGGAGCGAATCAAAGAGTAGATTAAACCGACAATGACAGCGAGAGTAGCCAATGTTAGCTCAGTTGCCATCATCATCACCTAACACTTCACAGGGAATCAACTGTGAAGTGCGGCGTTGATTTTATCCAGAGTTTCCCTGTTTGGTCTCAATACCTCATTCGGTACATCCACCAGTGGAGTGTCTACGAGACCCAAGTCTTCAGCAAGCGAAGGCTTGGTGTTGTCGAAATACAGCAATCCAGTAACGTGTTTTTGACTGGCCTCAGCTTCGTGAAGTGCTGTAAGTGCAGCAACTGCACTTCCCGGGTCGTGTTCTGCAGAGATTGTCTCAAGGCGAATGGTTGAACCATCGTGCAATTCAATGTCTCTAAAGTGGCCTTCGGGAACTTCAATCTCTTCGACAGGGTTGAAGTGAGGGATATAGTCTGTCATGTGCAATGTAATTTCATTTTCCTTGACGTATCCATAAGAACGCATTGATTCATCGTTGTTGTTGAAGGTCACACATGGGCTGATAACATCAATCAATGCGAATCCCTTATGCGACATTGCTGCCTTTAAGAGTGAACCAAGTTGTTTTTTCGAACCAGAGAATGAACGGGCGACGAAGGTGCAGCCGAGGTTGATAGCAAGTGCGCACAAGTCGATTGGTTGAGTTTTGTTGGGTTCGCCCTTCTTTTTCTTTGAACCGATGTCAGCAGTAGCCGAGTATTGCCCTTTCGTTAGACCGTAAACGCCGTTGTTTTCAACGATGTAGACCATGTCCATATTTCTGCGGATGGCGTGGATAAGTTGTCCGATACCAATTGAAGCAGAGTCTCCATCTCCAGACACGCCAATGTACAGCAGATCCTTGTTGATGGCATAAGCGCCCGTGGTCACAGACGGCATACGTCCGTGAACGGT
>Ga0206124_10001380_pt1 | contig 19277 bp, 23 predicted proteins | sample Helgoland_Spring_3_FD_148671 | JGI IMG/M metagenome (GOLD analysis project Ga0206124, IMG submission 148671) | Pelagic subsurface seawater microbial communities from Kabeltonne, Helgoland, North Sea - Helgoland_Spring_Bloom_20160321_2 | ecosystem: Environmental > Aquatic > Marine > Epipelagic ... | reverse complement strand
CAGAGGGTACGGACTCTAAGTTGGTGGCGGACGTACCAGTCTCCGCTCCCCAAACCCAAGTGGCTCAACTTGAAGCAACCATTCGGTCAGCTCACGCCTTGCTTCTAACAGGACTCATAGACGAGGCAACCAGCCTCCTCGCAGCCTTTTCAACCGGAGTTCAACCGAAGATTGACCGAGCGTTGACCGAAGTTCGGTCGAAGGTTGACCAAACATTGCCCAATGCAGAGAGGTGGTGATGTTTTGGTCAAGTTCGCATCGCTTCAAATCACCACGAACGCCAGCAAAGTGACGGTCAAATCGGGGAAATTTCGCCGTAGTATGCACGTTGCGGAATGGTCCGCCATGGTCAGTCAATCCATGGCCACCATGGTCCCACTAAATCCAAAGCCGAAACGCCCTTCTTCGCAGATTTACCTCGTTCGTGGACTCGGATTTCGACTGAAGGCTTGGGAAGGAATGCCGGATTGTTTGTTGCTGATTCAGCAACCACAACCACTTCCTGCACCAGTCGTTCCGGCAACCCTACCACCTCCTCCAATGTCGCTGAATTTAGGGAATGTACGGTTTGACCAGGTGTTGCATGCCGTCGAACAAAGCGTTCTCAGGGATGAGGGTGACGAAGTAAGTATCATCGCCAAAGCAGGTGAAGAGGCTTACTTGACGGCGATGCGATTCGTCCAGCGCAACATCCTCCACCAAGAGATTTCGAGGCACATTCCACAGGATGTGAAGATTGCCGTAGCCTTGCGAGATCGGGGGCGCTGCACCCACATCGACAACTTCAGGCAACGATGCACGGCAACGACGAGGTTGCAGTACGACCACCGTTTCATTCCCTTCTCTTTGGGTGGGCCGCAACGCATTTGGAACCTCACGCTGTATTGCGAAACCCACAATCAGGCGAAAAGCGACCAAGTGGATTTCGCCAAAGCACTGGTTGAATTCTTTGGAGGCTTGCTACCATGAGCAGAAACGCAAACGACGAACTTCCCGATGATTTGCTTGACAAGCTGAGGCTCCTTAACGAGCAACCCGATGACTATGATGCTGATACACGTCCACTGGTCTCGTTGAACGAGGACGACATCGGCACATTCCGCCCACCTGAACCAGCATTGAGAGTTGGCGTTCGAGATTCTTCATACCTCAACTATCGTGCCTGGGGATACATCAGCGAAGATGAGCGTATTTTGCTTTCAGATGAAGGCGAGGTCTACCTCAAAATGGATGAAGAAACATTCGGATCGAATGATGCATTGAGGATGATGTTTGAATTTGCATCAGATAGTGGAACTAGTGCGGCAAAAAAAATGATAAACATCAAGATTGGATTAAGGAAACTCATCTCTCGCCCCATACACAAAAGTGTCATAGAAAGAGTTTCAATCTGGCTGAAGAATGGGAGATTCGGCAAATGATGCTCATCGGCATTGAGGAAAATCATCGTGCGAAGGGGGTTCAAACACTTCCTCCCAATAACCTACTATATACCACGTCCATCGTTTAGGTCATGCTTGGAGAAACCCCCGCATACAAAACAAGCCTGCTCAGTTGGGCAATCGCAGCGCTCCTGGTGGTCGTGGCCGCCAGTGGAACTGCGCTTGTTCTGAACAACACCAATGGAATGCTTTCCGCTTCCGGAAATGATTCCGGCACCGATCCCGTTGAATCGGACAGCACCCTCTCACAAGATTCCGTCGAAGATGAAACCACACCCACTACTGGTGAGGAAGAAGAGGCATCCACTTCACTCACTGTTTCGGACGTGTCATTCGCGTTCGAATCCCTCAACTTTAGCGGTTCAGAGGATTTCTCATTTACCCTTGAAGACGAAGAGGGGACGGTTTACGAAATCGCAGGTGACCAAGCAACCCAAGAGGTCACCGTCACCGCAACGTCTGATGACGGCACCGTTGAAACCGAGCGCATGGGCATGGAAGAATTCATGATCATGATGGAAGAGGAAGAAGACCCGTGTGCTGAAGAAGATGAAGATGATTGGTCTGATGAAGACGAAGACGACTGGTCCGATGAGGACGAGGACGAAGGCTCTGACGAAGACGACTGGGCCGATGAGGACGAAGGCTCGGACGAAGATGAAGACGACTGGTCCGATGAGGACGAGGATGAAGGCTCGGACGAAGATGAAGACGACTGGTCCGATGAGGACGAAGGCTCGGACGAAGATGAAGGCTCGGACGAAGATGAAGACGACTGGTCCGATGAGGACGAGGACGAAGGCTCTGAGGAAGACGAAGACGACTGGTCCGATGAGGACGAGGACGAAGGCTCTGAAGAAGACGAAGACTCAAACGAAGATGAAGAAGTTCTTCGCATCACCATGAACTTTGAGACCGAAGAGGTCACCATCACCTACGTTGATGAGAACGGAGATGAGCAAACCGAAACGATGGGCCTGGAAGAATTCATGGCCGAGATGGAAGATGAAGATGATCCGTGTGCTGACGAAGACGAAGAAAACTGGTCCGACGAGGACGAGGACGAAGGCTCGGACGAAGATGAAGACGACTGGTCCGATGAGGACGAGGATGAAGGCTCGGACGAAGATGAAGACGACTGGTCCGATGAGGACGAGGATGAAGGCTCGGGCCAAGACGAGGAAGTTCTCAGCATCACGATGAATTTTGAAACCGAAGAGGTCACCATCACCTACGTTGATGAGAACGGAGACGAGCAGACAGAAACCGTTGACGCAGACGATTTCCATTCAATCCTTGAAGAGTGGTTCGAAGAGGACGAAGAATCTGAAGACAAGGAAGATGAAGCTGCTCGGGACAACGAGTCAGCGGACTCCGAGGATGAACGCTGAGAGAAACCATTGAAGTGAAGCAATGAGCGACCAGCGAATTGGGATTGGCATGAAAACGACACGGTACGGCACCCTTGCGATTCTCATCGCCGTGTTGTTGATTCCGTGCCTGAGCGCTGTCACCGCATCATCCAATTCAGATCATCCTTCAATGGAGGATGAAACGGTGTTCTTGACCGATTGTGAGGTTGATGGGGCAGCGAAGTACAGCTTGCTTCACAATGTACCGCCAGAGTGGGTCAACATCCCTGAAGATTCCCTTTGGGATGAACATGAAGAGCTCATCTTCGCCTTTTCACCAACCAACGTCAATCTCATTGATGTCGAATGGTACGATGATGAAACTCGAATGTCGGAACAATGGACGGTCGAGTGGCAACACCCACTGGCACCGGATGGAATCGAAAACGCCACCGTCTTTTGCGAACCCGTGTACAGGACCAACGAAAGTCAGTTTGAAATCGTCGATGATGAACCGTTGTTGATCTTGAACAACTCCAACAGCCGCAACCGTTTGCTCGCTGCATACCTCATGGCCGAAGACGAGGATGTCTTCTTCATGCAAGCAGAGGACGATGAATTCCAAGAATGGAAAGGGCAGAATGCAGACTTGTATTGGCTTGATGATGAGGAGTATGTGTTGGTGGAGGAGGGGGATTTTGCCCAAATTGAAGCTCTCGTACTCACCCCAACCGCCGATGAATTCCAAGTCGTTGACACCAATGATGGTCTCAACGTGACCACTTGGTTGAACACGACGAGCACCCATGCCTTGGTCTACGTGCTGAACGTCTACGACAACGAGGATGGGGAGTTCTTTACCGTTCTCGGCTTAACGCCACAATATCAGCCCGTGAACAAGACGGACGAGCCGTTGGAAAACACAACCGATCGCAGCAGCGAGGACGAAGTTCAGCCAGAATCAACGTTTCAACCGGTTGAATCGGAAAGAACTGGAAGTGCTGGAGAATGGGTCGCCACCTATGGGCCAGCAGTGGCCGCGACGACCTCCGTATCCCTGGTAGCATTGACGTTTGCAAGTTCGGAATCGCTCCGCTATCCAATCTCTCGACGCTGGTGGGCGTTGCTTGGGCTTGTGCTGGCCACGAAACGGAAAACGCAAGACGGTGATTACCAGCGTGGAAAGATCGTTGGTGTCCTCTCGGTGAACCAAGGCATCCATTACTCGGCATTGGTTCAACTGCTTGGCATGGGCAACAATCAAGCGGCCCACCATTTGAGAATCCTTGAGAGTGAAGGGCTCATTTGGCAACGTTCGGATGGTCGCTTCGTTCGATTCTACACCGCCGACATTCCTCATCACTTGGCTCCCGAAGAGCTTCCTACGCCTGAAATCTCACTGGTCGAGGATTCCATCCCCCATCGCATTCTCATGCGACTGGCAGAGATGAGCGAACAACCGAGTAAGACGGTATCCGGACGATGGCTGTCGAAATCGCTGCGAATCTCGCAGCAATTGGTGTCCTACCACGTCAGGGTTCTGGTTAAGCATGAACTGGTGACCAAGCAACGTCAGGGCCTTGGCAATCATCTCGCTATTACAGCAAAGGGGCTTGGCATGTTGGCGGGCAACGATTTCCATTCCGAGAGTTCAACAGAACCGATGCTGGCTCAATTTGCCGACCAGACGGCATCGTCTTCGGATTTCTGAGAAACAACAGAGGATGAGTTGAAATGAAACTGAAACCGTGGATGGTCTCTGTACTTTGCCTCATCATCGCCTTACCGTTGGTGGCCAACAGCGCCTTCTCGGCACCCATTACCACCGCTGATCTCATAGATCCTCATCGCGTGGATGCAGATTGTGCAAATTACGATGAACAAAACGGCACCCATGGAGGTGGACAGGGTGAAGAAGTGGATGAAGGGTTCACCCTCGAGTGTCGTGACCGAGTTCATCGCGTGGATAACAAACTCCACGGCGGATTGAACATCGTTGGCCATATGGTCGGGGGTTCACTGCTGATGCTCAGTGCTCCAATTACATTCAACTCCAATGTTCTTCGGAATCGGAAACGGCTTCATCGAGCTGCTGGCTACACGTTCATCGTAGGCGGGGTCATTGTGGGCGTTGCGGCTATTTTGATGACCGTTATATTCCCGCACCGCTTTTACCCGTTCACCGCTTTTGCCAACCTGCTTTGGAGTGGGTTGTTGCTCGTTGCTCTCGTTCTGGCGCTCAGGGCGGCCGTTCAAAAGAAGTTCAAGGTGCATCGCGCCTGGATGATTCGCGCCTACGCCGTTGCTGCAGGCCCTGCTTTTCATCGATGGTTCTTCTTCCTCCAACCGATCATTGGCGACTTTGGCATTTCCTTGGGTGCTGTCATCGTTGGTGAATTGATTATTCGCAAGATTGGACTTTCAACCCTCCGAGAGATGAACTGGAGTGTGGGGGAGGGTCGCCTGACCCAGAGGAATAGTTAGCAGTACCACTTTCATGGTCATCATCATCTCCCTTCTTACTGGTTGTATCTCTACCAAGAAGTTCCTTGCGTTGCTGATATTCCTCGTTGATCTTTTCATAGTCATGAGAGACACGGAATAGGGCTGCATTCTGGTCAATCCCAATGGACTCAAGCCAAGACTTGTGTGATTCATCGTATGCCTCAAACTCATCTGCAGTAACACGCTTCTGAATTACATTCAATCTCATCATCTTGGTGAGGGCAGCCATGTCTTGCTCAACTTGAGTAAGGCGGTCGTCTAAGCCCAAGTGGTCGCCTTGATACTCAAGGACAATTTGGTTAGCCTTCTGCTGCTTGCGAGTGAGGTCAATGTAGACATTCTCAGTGACTTCGGTATTCTTGTGATCCAGTGCTGGAGAGAAGTGCTCAACCATCTTGTTGTTGTTGTATGCCCAAGTAACCAATGATCTTCTGAAACGGTGAATTCCGTGTCTGCCGTGATGAGCCTCAACACCCGCCTCAGACATCACAACCTTGACAAATGCAGAGAGCCAAGAAGCATCATTGAACAACTTCTCTGGTCGATGACCGAGAATGGCTAGATATTGCTCGTAGGCATCCCAAGTCATGTTATTCATTGGTCGAGTAACTGGTACACCCTTGTTCTCACCCTTCTGAATACGATAAGTGAGATTCTCATAACTGAAATCACTAGGTCTCAAATCCATGATTGAACCTTGACGAAGCGCATATGGAGCTGCAATCTTGAGATAGAGATTACCCATTGCTACTTTGCGTGGTGTAACATAAGAACCCTTGACCTTGATTGGTCTCCCTGCCATGATTTCATCAAGAATTGCCATCAATCGTTCAATTTGACCCGCAGTGATTGTTTCTTGAATCGATTTTTCGGTTGAGCCGTTGGACAGAACATTTTGCTTAGCATTGATGTAGACCGCCACCGATGGAGCTTCAACTCCAATTTCAGATAGAATCGCCTTTCCTGTGTGATAGCGTTGAGAGTTAGTAGAGTACTTTGAACCCCATTGATTATTGGCGATTTGGTCACCAAGTTCCTTGGTGAAATGTGCCATGTTGAGGATATCGTTGATGTCATCCAGACTGTTGAACCCAAGAGCAGTAAATGCAGCCTTGAAACTGTTGATTACAACTCTTCTGCCTCTGAAGGTACTAGGGTTGCGAGTGAGTTTGATCACCTCTAGGTTCTCATCAAGAAGTTCATTCAGAGTTTTTGTTGCCAGAGACATTACTCATCACCTCGCTTTAACACGCCAACCCACTTTGCTGGTTCTGGCTCCTGATTTGCTTGCATGATTTTCCATGCCTTCTCAAAGGGAGTCTCTTCATCTAATTCGAGGTGGCGGTGTTCTGGACACATCCAACCTGTCGCTTTCATTGTAGCATTACCTCCGCCAATTGGCTTCACCTTAGCATAAAGGCGAGTCATTGGGCGGAAACAACACGGACTGATACGTGGCGCTCTTCTGCCTGTCATAATTAGCGGATAACGGTACTCCTTATCAAATGTTCGGAGGTGGTTAACGCAGGTAGTTAACTACCCCCTAGTGGAAAAAGGCTTTACTGAATACAATCAATCGATATTTTTGGCATTCAACTTAGCTTGTTCCAATACTGTGCGGACCGCCCTTTCACATTCTTCAGGAGGGTAGCCGAACTCCTCCAGCAAATCCCGTAGAGCAATTCTAAACTGTGCGCTATGTAACATTAGCGTGGGCGGAGTGATTATCCCCATACATTTTTGCTCGCAGTATTGCGTTTTACCGCACTAAATCGGGTGGCTATTGGTTGATGACGAAGCATCTTTTGGTAGCCAAGAGAGTCTACCAATGCAAGAAGTTCTTGTGCAGCAGGTGAATTGAGATTCACACCTAATCGTTTGAGTTTGAAGCGCAGTGTAATTGACTCAGGTGAAGCAGACAATGCCTCATGCTTCTCAAGGAACATACGGCTTGCAGCCAAGTTGTCCAACTTCCTCCATTCACGACTTCTACTCACCGCTACTCACCTTCTTTCGGGCTTGTTTTGTCTTATTTTCACCGAACAACTGTGAATCCAATTCTGATTGGCTAAGGTATCGGAATGGTCTGCTGAGTACATCAGAAGCCATCCACTCAGAGAATGGATGCTTGCACAATTGTTCATCTGCTACAGACCAATACAGGCTTCGATCATAGTTGAATCTATGAAGTTCATCCTGAGCATCCTTGATTTCCTCAGTCCATTCGCTTCTTTCAACCCTCAGCGCCATCTTGTCCACTCTCTTGACCAAAGGTGCCATCTCAGTATATCGAAGCAAACTAAGATCAATTCCAGCCATACTCTGAGTGGTGAGAATCAATGTCAAACCCAGGTGTGAAATCACTCCAGCGATCCTGTTGATCATCCTGCTTTGGGTCGTTGCTGAATCTCTGCTACTCATGCTTACGGCTGTGTCATCGAGGATGACAATACCGTCTCGGAGAGTTGTCAATTCATTCATAGTAGGGTTACTTGATTTAGAACGAATATGGTCAGGGAGAGCTTCGATGTAAGCATCTGGCACTCCAACGAAGTAGAATGACCTCTGTGTGTGTTTTACAGCCCATTCTACTAATGCTAACATCAACGTGGATTTACCTGCCCTCGCTGAACCCGCAATCGGGATTATACCAGTTCCCAGTGCCTTCTGTTCATAGCATTCAACATTGGGTTCCAAGAGGAGCATTTGGGCTTTCTTCGCAGGGTTCCAATTCATTCAACCACCACCTCAAACTCTCCATCTTGATTCAGCATTTCATCGACATTACTCTGAAGGTTCAATGCATCTTCAATCTCTGTCGGTTGTAAGGAGCCATACAGAATGTTCAACCATCTCTCGGATAATGAACTAACTTGCTTTTCTACCTCAATTCCAATTGATTCCTTTGTGATTCTTTCAGATCTCAAGTGAGTTGAGAATTCCTTCGATAGTTTGTCGAAGGTTGTCAAATTGATGGCTTGGTCGAATTGGGTTAGACCTGCTAATTGTGTCCCAACAGCCTTTCCAGTGAAGGGGTCAAAGTCGGATACAATCAATCGTTGAGTCCCAGATTTGCTGGTGAAGATGAGTGGTTCTCCTTCGATATCCCATCGGTATCGCTTTCCAACTCTGTATTCGGTGAGTTTGCCTCCTCCATGAACTGCCACAACCAATCTTGCATCATCCTTGGCTCGATTCCACAAGAATGGAATGAATAGAATCGAGGAGCCAACAGAGCCTAGAATCCAAACTGGAATTTCAGCGATCCATGTAAATGCATCCATCCAGAGAATTAGGATAACAATTGCAATGAATGCTACTGGATACATAGCGTTGTGAACTAAGTCTGCCCAAGTCCGACCCACCTTGCCTATGCTACCACCTCCTCGCAATGGAAACGATCGGCAATGAAATTCAAGACCTTCCAGAACAGAACTGTGGTGATGAACCAAAGCAGAATTGAGGAGCGAATCACTAACCAGAAATTCGACTCCTCTAGGTCACTGAGACTCAGAGTTATTGGGTCTGGTATGCGATATTGTTCAACACCAGCCGTGAAGTCCCCTGCAGGATATATCGTCAAGTTGGAGAACGTTTGATTCCAACCTTCACCATTCAATTCAATGGTGTTTGTTTCGAGTGGGATTGAGAGTTCAATCCAAACTTCACCTCCAATTCTTGGTCGATTATTGACCACCACCTCAATTACACCACAAGAGGGAGTTGCTCTTACTACCAGGTCAGTTCCAACCAAAGTAGAGTTGTGCATCACCAATGAATAGTGAGCGTATCCATCCTCGACATATGCATACACTAGACAATCATCTGGTGTCGAAGCACTGGCAGCACTTGCTCCGCTTAGGGTGGTGATTGCGGATAATGCCAGAACTACCAGTGCTAAGACTGTGATTTGCTTTCGCTGTTTGAATTCCATATAACCACCCAAGTTCACTTCATGATGATGAAAAAATACTGTAGCCGAGGTCCTTACCCCAATTGAATAGTCCAGAAAGGACTCCAATGATGATTCCAGCTAGCCAATCGCCTAGATCCTCACCATCAACTAACATGTCGGTGAAATTTACAATCGATGTTCCTAGGTTGCCCCAGAAACCTGCTTCATTGAGATAGTACACTGCTCCCCAACAGAGGATGATGACACCTACCGCAATCCCAATTTGAACCCAAAAGAAGAACCCATCTTCATTCTTAGTCATCTCATCGAGCTTCATTTCAGACCACCAATGTTCTCTTTGTTGTCATCAAGTTCCAAATCCATACACCTGATAGGATGTTGATTGAGAGTAAGAATGCATATCCACCTAACCCAAGTTCTCCATTAATGCAAGCCTCAAGGTAGGATAGGCTTGGAGTCCAACCTTGGAGATACCAAGAACTGAATCCTCCAAATGTTCCTCCTGAAATGACCCTGAACCAGAGGTTGTTTGCCATTTTGAATTGAGATAGTAAGGTCAGTCCGAGTAGGCTTACTGCGCCTGTGAGAAGATAGATGGTGACGTATGTGAGTATCACTCGAACCACCTCTTCAACGGGTCCCAATAGCGAGTTGAACCGAGAGCGATTAGCAGAGAGAGAAATGTCAGCAAATATGGACTGACCGTCATGATCAATCCTTCAGTTGCAGCATCAGTGGTGAAAGTCTCAATCTTCAGTTTCCCACTGTTGATTGGTTCATTCGCATAATCATAGCCTGGCACTTCACCTTCGGTGATATTGAAGAGATTGACTCGGACATCACAGAATGGATCACAGTTACCAACCTCACTTCGTAATCTAAGGTGTTCGATACCATTGAGCCTGTGATTGAATGTAATCAACCAGTGGTCATTTCCATTAACGATTTCATACATCCTGTTATTGACTTCTTCACCAGTGAAAATCTCTGTCCCATTGACCGTCAGATTGTATTTGATATTCCAATTCTGGTGACAACTGTTGCAGTAGCCTGTAGAGACTAAGGTGAATTCGAACCGACTTATCGATTCAGATTGATTGACCAATTGATCTGGGATTCTCAATGTATAAACTGCATCATTTGTTGATGTCCAACAGTTGTGAGTCATCGTTTCTGTCAGTGGCGTTCCAACGGTTGTCCAGTTCTTGGATTGCCATGTAGAAGGTGTGTTCATCACAGAACCCAATCTGGTACAATCACCAGCCTCCAACCATTGGTATCCGTTATCATCTTCAGGTGATTGCTTACCAGCGACTTCCTCACCAAATGCGATTGCAAGAGCGACTGATCCACCCATGATGATAGGCATGAGAGTGGTTACCAGAACAATGGCTGCTACACTCAACCCAATTGAACCATATGCAGCCCCATCAGGCTTGTTGTTTGACACAAAACCACCACCCCTCAACCTACGTTTCCATTCTCATTTTCGTCAAATTCAGGACTCATTGGATCACACTCTGGGTCTTGTGAATCGGTCAATCCATCGTTGTCATTGTCGATTCCATCATTGCAGGTTGTGACCTGCGGCATATCCCCGCCATCTGAATCACCAGAGGACTGGTCGGAGAGAGTTGCCCCTGCTCCGAATCCAGCCATCAGGAGGAAAGCAATGAGTAGTCCAATTGCGAAACCATCGTCACGATTCTTCTTCTTTTGAGCCAAGAAATCACCTCAATCAGAGGCTCTTCTTGACACCAGCAAGGGAAGCTCCTGCTGCAACTGCGGAGGATGTGACGAAGAGTGCTTCAGCATTATTGAAATCGCTGTTAGCGTTCCAATCCCAAGTACCGTCAAAGACTGAAGTGATTGTATCACCAGCAGCCATGATTGCGATACCAGCAACAAGCATTGGATACCACTTGACGAATTCTCTGGCAATCTTTGGGTCCTTGCTGGAGACAGTGACTACACCCAAACCAACAAGGATGTTCATGATGGCACCTGCCATCACAACTCTATCCGTGATATTGATCTTCACCTCCTTAGTGGTGGATGTCGCAGGAGTGACTCCATAGGTTGCGTTCGTTTCTGAGTTCACATCTTCCGGACTGAAGATAACTGTGAATGATTCTCTGGCACCAACTGAACCGATCATCGCTGCTGAGGCGATGAATAATCCAATCAATGCGATGCTGGCGATTTGATGCTTGATAGTGCTGTTAGACATATCGTTCAAGTTATCTGCATTGGCGCTTGGGTTATCAAGAAACTACCTATGAGGTAGTCATCAACACAGATGGTTATTCCCTTAAGGGAATAACATCTACGATTCTTCATTAACAGGACCAACTGGATCAAAGCAGCCAATTATAGGTGGCGTAAGGAGTAACTTCCACCTGGGTTTCACATGAATCTGGGTAATCGCAATCATTTCCATCATAGTCAAATTGATACCAAGTAATATGTTCAATGTATCCATCCTGTTCAGCTCCGAAGACTGTAATGATCCAGGTCCCTTCAGCGACATCCCCTATGTAATCGGAGTTTGAAACAAGATCATCCCCTTCCTGATTTGTATCTACAATAACTTCTGATGTGGAGTAATCATACCCATTTAGAAAAATCATTGATGTGGAGTACCAACTCGTTGTCGTAGGTCTTTCAAAATGTAATGTCAATCCATCCCAATCTTTTGTCATTGATACGTTAACTATTTGTTGGTGATTACCAGAAACTAATGGGATTTGGAGGACAACCTCCTGAACATATGGATTATCCTCTCCTTGATCGTACAACGAGCATCTAATAGATGAATTATGTAAAACCTTGCTGAATTGGAAATAGACAGGATCTCTTCCTGTAATAATTGTAGATCCGTAAGCATTGTGTGGCAAATTATCCTCATCATAATTTTCGGGGTCAAAGGTATCTAGATCAATCTCGCCTGGAAACGGCTTGTACAGTGATTCTACCAGAGGTTTGTAACTCGGATTCAAACGATTTCCATATTCAGCTCCAGATGGAGAGCAGGATAGAATTGTCTTTCCTAGCGGTGTATCATGAACAGTGATGTTGAAGTGATTCATGGAGGTCTCTTTCACAGTAAACCATTCACCTTCGCTGGGATCATCATTCTCATTAGAATCAGGTTCATCGTTGTCAAAGAAGGTCAAGGATAAACTTCCAACCCAAGCAATTGACGACAAAAAAATGCATAAAATGATAATTGAGCCTGCTTTTCGAAGTGATACTTGGAATAGTCCCATCTCGTTCATGTAGAATCCTAACTCCATCATGTTGAAATGTATTCCTGTTTCCTGAGCACTTGCACAGGAATCACAAACAGGAACTCAAACCCAATTGATGATGATTAACTGATAACAGGATCCATATACGGTACAGGATGGTCCAAATGCTTGATCATGCCTACTATCAACAACTTGCCATCCAATCCCTTGTCCATTTTGATCATAGTATGCATTTTGCTCATGGACATTTAGCATGACAGACCCATATGATCTAAAATACTCTTGGCTGATTGTTGTAGAGGGTGGTTGGATTACAATTTGAAGTTCTGGGTCAGTAACGGCTGGTTCAGGAGGAGAAGGAGATGTGCAAAACCCTCCATTTTTATCGTCAATCACTGTACGACTCACAGTTTGAGATCTACCTGAGTCATTCGGATTTTCAAGAATAAACTCAAATTCAACATCATAGTTAAAACCATTATCACAGGCAGGAATGTAATTATCAGTATGGTCCCAATTGACAATAAATACTGCTTGAGAGCTCCTGCTTACAGTCATTACAATTGCTGACGAAGGTGGAGAAGGACCCTTCATATTTGCAGTCAGCACTTGTGTGTCCCAATCAATATTTTGACCGGTGTTGGACACTTCTAGATTACCCATGGTTTGTTGATTGGAGTACATTTGAACAGTCCTCAGCAATAAACCTCCAGCATAGATTAGGCAAATAGTTCGAGTCTTTGAAGGGTCATTTGGATCCAAGGTGACAACTACTTTGAGGAAATCACCCTCAGTAGGATCCAATTGAGAAAGATCCACTGGATTGGTTAAATCCACATTGGAAAGAACGGCTGTATTACCGTTCATCTTGTTCTCAAATAATCTTTAAGTTCATCATTTTCACATAAGCTGGCATCAACTTGACCATAACCTGCTACTGTTGCGGTGTCTTGCTTCTGAATCGTTTTGATGAATTCAATTTGAACTGTTACATCAAAAGTCGAAATTAGCACTGCATGAGCATTGAACATTTCTAAACAAAGCGCTTGGAGATCGACCATACTAACGGTCTGATCAATGAATAGCCCCAATCTAATCAATTGTGTAGGTTGTAAATTAGCAACGTTACTTTCTAGAACCCATTCTCCATTATAAATAGGGCTTGATGAATCCAAATTTGCTGATCCTTTCAATTCCTGAGTAAATGAGATGCCTTCTTCAGAAATAGTTATGATATTTGTAGAAAATTGATTCTCTTCTTTTAACTGTAAGATATGAGAGTTGACTGAATAATATAAGAAACCATCACTTCCTTCATTCGGAAGTCCATGATAGTAAGAAGTTGGGTTTGTTGTCAAACTGCCACAATTGGCATAAAATCCTGACATAGAAATGACTGAATATTCACGGGTTCCAAACTGATCGGTAAATGAAATACCTCCATTATCGGTCCAATCTGACAAATACATTACAACATTAGAATCTGAGTAGATCACTTCATTCATCAGATTGATGGAATTCCATGTAAGAGTGTTGTGTTGAATTGAAGAAATATTCCCATCAGTAGAATGAGAAACGATATCTTGATTTAACTCAGATGTTGATTGTACAACTGAAGTCGAATGCGGTGACAGCAGAAGTAAAATTAACATCAAAACGGTAGGCTTCAATATGGATCTTGTTAGATTCATCAGTGTAAAGTTTTTGTATCAACTATTAATCATTTGTCCCGACACAAGTCGTAACATGAAATTCACATATAGAGGAAAACTTATTATAACCTAAATCGAAAGGGATATTGTGCAAAAGTTGTTCTTTGTGTGCCTGATGTTTATCTCTTCTTCAACGGCAGGATGTATTTCTTTCGATGATGAGTGGTCAGAAGGACCAGATCTTCTTTGGATAGAGTTAATTTACACTCAAGAGACGGTTAATCCTGTTGAGAAAACTAGTGGGTACATGACATTAGATACTTATGACTGTTGGGATAAAATGAGAGATGGAAACGAAATTTTTCATCACGATCCATCACGTTTCTCCGATGCCAAAGTTGTAATCATTGAACATCATCCTCAATTTTCTGCATCTCACCATGATACCATTTATTGGACATTTTCAAGTTACGAATTCGACTTTCAATGGAATAGTTCAATTTCAAATCTAACAGCATTATTTAATGGATCTAATGAGAATGTTTCTGTCAATGGGCAGTCATTGAATGAATCTAATGCGATGACTTATTCAGAATTAATTGAAGACAGTTTCATCTGGAGGAAAAATGGGGATACTTTCAATGAAGATGTCTATCACAACATTACCATTACAAATCATGGTGAGCTTAAATCATTCAACAAGCCTAAAGTCGATTGCGATTGAAGGATTTAAAACTCTCAATCAACTTTTTTGATTGACCAAAGGGTTGGATTGTTGGCTTTCTTTCCACCTTCTTGATTGATGACGAAGCCCATTCCTTTCAGCACCGTCAAATGTTGTGTAACTTCCCTCTGGTTCAAATCCAATTGTTCGGACAGGCTTGCTGCTGATATTGGATCTGGGTGAACTACGAGGAAGTAGAACACTCTGAGTCGGTCTGATTTCCTGCTCAATCCGACCTCTCCTGAGCAGTTGTTGCTGTTTGGGGCTGGCGGGCAGGGTTGCACCCTGCACCCGCATTGGCTCCTGTAACATCTGAAGATGTTCCATGTTCCAAGGTTGCAGGTAATAATGGTGCAACCGACTTTGGCACATCCCCACCTGGGTTCCAATCCTTACGGTAAATTGTTTGATACGAGCCATTCGGTGAGCGTAAATCAGGCATATCTTGGTAATCCAATACACCAGTTATTCTAGACATGAATGCAGGATCTGGAACTTCAATCGGTTCAGTCCTGTCGTTTCCATGCTTATCCTTGACTATTCTATACTCCGTTCTCGTACATAGGTCGCCAACATCGTAATTGGTAGTGATGAAGACATAGTCCCATTCCGCAACCACGTAGCCGCCTTTGATTTGACCTTGGAACTGGTAGATATCGAGTATTCTAAGCAGTTTAGAGCGAGTTATGGCATTCGGAGTATAGTCATCCAGTAAGAGGATCTTCTCACCATTGTATCCATCAAACCAGAGATTTTTATTCTCGAAATCAAGTGAAAAAATTTCGTCAGAATTCAGACCGATTTGCTTGCTGAATAGATGCCTAGCTTCCCATGATTTACCTGTTCCAGTACCTCCTGTGAAGATGAATACCTTCCCGAGTCTAGTCTCCTTCGATTCGGACATTTTCTTTCTGAACATAATGTCCTTGATTCCTCTTCCAGTTCTTGCCATAACCGTAGGAAATCGTTGATCCAACTCACGAAGGGTTGCACCATTCTCAACTGCTCTGGTAGCCTCCCTCAAATCGGAACGTTCACCTTTCTTCACCAACCCATCTTTGTTGATCCAAATTGGTTTTGGGCTCAGAGTGATATTCATCTTAGTCTCGCCATTTGGATAATTCCATTCACCTGTTGTCTTGGTACAATAAGCCACATTCTGCGCTGCCTTCCCTCTTGCATTTTGCACATTAAAGGTGAAAGGTGTGTGCTCTCTGATGAGGTTGTTGAAGGTGGACCTTCTCTTCTTTGTCGTGAGTTGAAAATACCCTTGGAGATGCATTGTGCCTCCTTCACCAATTTCAACTTGCATTACGGCTGAATTGATTGAACATGCTTCAATAACTGTTGTTGAGGTGAGGATACTAATTGCGGCATTGAAGTCCTCTAGAGTAGGCTCTATGCCCTTCTCTTCTTTCAATTCCTTTGTGAACTCCTTGAGGTATCCCGTGACGGCGAAGTTCTTCACAGGATTGTCCTTAACCTGCTCTTCTGCCATCATCGACCCTCCAAAATAGATGTAACCTTACAGCCATTCTCATCCTTACAATCCAACCACTTTCTCGCCTTTCGGTGATAGTACTGTAGTGTCTTGATAGTAGTCCCATTCAAGCCCTTCGTGAACTTCCAGCGATGAAGGGTAGACCTCCTCTTGAATGGATTTGAAAATCGCTTCATCAAAACCACCCCTGCTCATATCCACATCGATAGCACCAGTAGGAGAAGTGCTTGTATTCATCATTCCATTTCCTTGCTAGTCGAACTCGGTAATTCCTACCATTAGATCTGAACCAACATTTTCCTGTCGGGCAAGGTGGGAAAGCGATGATTCTCCCATCTCGAACCACTGCACCCATCTTCTGATGCCATTCGACATCGTACGGAACATCATCGTTCATTCTTCCACCTCCTCTGCGTGGAGATCACAGCCTGCGGGACTGCCGTAAATGTAGTAATTACATGGGCAGGCATCACAGCATTCTAAACACCAGTAGCATCCACAAGAATACTCAGTCCTGCTGAGATTACCACACGAAGTGCACCGGATTACTTTGCTACTCATTCACACACCTCCTTTGAAGGGTGCAATGGATAAGATGCCTCACAGTATGGACAGAAGAATGCTGCTACATCGAATCCCCAAATGGATTCACGTAGATCATCAACCATCGGTTTGCCACATCGGTAGCAATTGACACGGATTTCGATGGTGTTCAAACCATCACCTCCAAGAAGGTCTTGAGAACTGACTTGGCGTTACGATTGTTACCTTCTTCCAAGTCCTTCAGAGATTGCTCGATATTCTTGAGCAAACGAGTGGTAAAGATGTCATCGACCAGTCTATCGTTTATGGTCCCCGCTCCCAGACTTGAACTGGGGACACCCTGATGTCTGCTGAGACGTTTGTTTTTACACAACTACAGTCAGGTGCTCTACCAACTGAGCTAAGCGAGGTATTCCAACGCACCAACCTCCACTACTTAATCCTCATCAATTAGGCAAGAGGCGGGAAAGCGTCTTTGGAGTCTAAAATCAGCAAAAATCTCCAATCCAACCCTTACCTTATCATAGGTCGAGGTCTATGACAACCTACGAGGAGTTTGGAATGAACAATCTACTGCCAAAATCGCCCTCTCGATTGACTCGGGAATGTGCGCGCTTAAGTAGGGAAAGAGTAGGCTCTCGGAATCAGGATGTGTAGGGATGGGACCCGGTACTGCAGGAACTGATAACAGCACACTCGCCGACATGGTGAGCCAAATGGCCAAAGAAGCCAAGCGCGGTGCAACCGCTCTCATGGATGAAGAGGTTGGAACACTTGGTGTGCCAAATCCACGTATCCTCATCGTTGGTTGTGGAGGTTCTGGAAACAACACCCTCAACCGAATTACTCACTTGGGTGTCGAAGGCGCTGTCACGGTAGCCATCAATACCGATAAGCAGCACTTGGATCACACCCGTGCCTTGCAAAAACTCCTCGTTGGCCGTCACATTACCCGAGGTCTTGGTGCTGGAGGCGACCCTTCGACCGGCCGCCGATGTGCAGAGGCTGGCCGAGAAATGATTCGAAGAATTGTCACAGGTGCTGACCTCGTGTTCATCGCCAGCGGATTAGGTGGAGGTTCTGGAACCGGAATCTGTCCAATCGTTGCTGAAGAAGCAAAAGCTGCTGGTGCACTCGTTGTTGGTATCGTTACCACGCCGTTCCATGTTGAGCGACGACAGCGCATGACCAAGGCGCTCGAAGGCTTGGAATCGTTGCGAAGAGTTGCTGACGCTGTGCTGGTGTTGGACAACAACCGACTGCTGCACTATGTGCCTCACCTTCCATTGGATGAAGCGTTCTCCATCATGGACCAATTGGTTGCTGAAATTGTCAAAGGCATTGTTGAAACCATTACGCTACCTTCCCTCATCAATTTGGATTTCGCTGATGTCCGTGCCATTATGGCCAACGGCGGCGTCACCATGATGCTCTACGGTGAAAGCGACCGCGGACCAGAAGAAGTCGTTCATGAAGCACTCAATCATCCGCTCTTGGATGTCGACATCTCTGGAGCAACTGGCGTTTTGATTCACGTCACCGGTGGGCGATACATGACGCTCGATACCGCATCGCAAGTGGTCGACTTGTTGACCTCAAAGGTCAGCGAAGATGCCAACGTCATTTGGGGTGCTCGACAAGACGCTGGGTTTGGCGATACCATCAAAGTCATGGCCATCATTACCGGCGTTGGAGGAACCGATTTGAGAACCGCTCGAATGCAGCCAAACTTGCTCGGTGACGCTCTTCGACTCACCCAAGACCAAGGTCAAAATCAGGGCAACGACAACCTTGGATTCCAGCGTTTTGACTGAAAAAGCGTATTTTTGGCCTGTCGTTCGACAGTCCACAGATTCGTAACCGTCAAATGTATGGAGCACCGCATGTCAACCATGCGAGCCAAGACCCTTGTGGCGCTTATCCTTGTTGCAATGATGTTGACACCTGTTCAAGCAGGCGATGTCTCCGTGTCCCAAAGCGAACCTGCTGAAGACCCAAAGCAACCGAACGCCAACAACACAACGATGTACATGTGGAGCAACGGCATGGCCACCGAATGGACGCACTTCAACACCAACGAAACCGAATCGGTTGAAGAAGGCGAGTTGTTCGAAGAAAAGGACAACGGCCAGATCAACATCAAGTATCGATTCACCATGGACCCAACCCTCGATAAGCGATTGAACATGACCATGGGTGGAGAAATCCGTGGGAATTTCAACGTCTACTGGGATGGAGACATCGACAACGGTGGTGACGGCACCTGCAACAACGATTGCGAATACCTCAACATCACCGTCTATCGCGGCGCAAGCAAAGTCTACCAGCACACCGAACAACCGTGGCCTGCTGGAAACTGGAAAAGCGTCGTTTTCTCCTACACCATCAACG
>Ga0206124_10001375_pt1 | contig 19298 bp, 19 predicted proteins | sample Helgoland_Spring_3_FD_148671 | JGI IMG/M metagenome (GOLD analysis project Ga0206124, IMG submission 148671) | Pelagic subsurface seawater microbial communities from Kabeltonne, Helgoland, North Sea - Helgoland_Spring_Bloom_20160321_2 | ecosystem: Environmental > Aquatic > Marine > Epipelagic ... | reverse complement strand
GGTTGACTACTTTTTTGATCTCGATGCCGGATTGCTCTCCCGCATCAATCTTTTTGCCCGGGACGTCGCCCAAAAAATTGAAACTGCCATTCCGTGCAAACGCGTTGGGGTTGCCGTGATCGGATTGGAAGTGCCTCACGCACACATGCACTTGATTCCGTTGCAGAACGTTGCGGACATCAATTTTGAGCGGCCCAAACTGAGCTTTACTGCCGAAGAACTAGCGGCGACCGCCGAATGCATCCAACGAGCCTAGCGAGCTTGATGCTCGGGTCTTTCACTCCACATAACCGTCCAGGATCGCAGTCCAGACGCTGAGGATTCCTTTGTCATTCCGGGTCCAAATGGGACGAACCACGCCATCGTAAGCACTGATGTTGTTGTAATCCCCAAAAAACTGTTTGGGATCGGGCCGAAAGGACTTCGTACTCACCTTCAAGTTTTCCCATGTGTCTCCCCCATCGTAGGAAGAGGCTACGTAGACTTCCGTATTCCATGATGGCTTCATGCGAACATCCGGGAACCGCTTGATGGCATCGCGGCGATCGTAAAAAACGACATGGATATGGCCTGTGGCATCGTCGACATCCATCCACGTGAAGAATTGCTGTGCTCCTGCGGGGTCATCATTCACACGAATGGGCTCCGTCCAAGAATTCCCTTGATCATCCGAATAGACCAGCCACACATCGTTATCATCCGGTCCGTTGCGATCGTCCGTCCAATTCACGTAAATCCGACCTTGGTGTGGACCTGAACTGCGATCGACCCGCGTTACAGGCATCCCATTGGCACGTCCCACCCCGCGAATCTTTTGGTCCCATCCCCCTTGAATTTCCGCGACGCGCAAGTCCTTTTCGAGCCAATTCACTCCACCATCCGTGCTGCGGTCCAGCCATATGGTATCGGCATGGGCCCATGCGACGTACATCGTTCCGTCGAGCGCAATGTCTGGAACAGCACCTTCCACCGTCAGGTCTCCGTCCGCGCAGTCTCCGGCGATTTCATTGATGCGAACCGGATCGGACCACTTTTTTGCACGGCGATTGGATGTGCTGCAGAGAATGAGCGATTCGTCACTGGCGAGCGGACTGCCATACAAATCGAATTGCGTCCAACACATCAACAACGTGGAGCCGTCGGCGGAAACAGCGGACCATTCCTTGTCTTGGTCTTTTGTTCCATTGAGGCCCACCCCAGCTCCGGTGTTCCAGCGTTTGCCTTTCCGACGGGACCGCTGGACGACAATGCGATCCAACAACGCCTCACTGGACCAAGCTTGGCCATCGGGGTTGGACAGGTGCAAGTAATAGAAATCTCCTTTGGAGGAGCCCACAATGCACGGGTCGCCAAAAACACCAAATTTCGAGTTGAGTTGCTCCGTTTTCCACGTATAGCCGCCATCTGTGGACAAATGAACGTTGTCCAAAATCGAACCCGCCACCATCACCTCCGTCGATTTGGGGCTCACCGCAATGGACGGTTCGCACGGCTGGTACTTGTCTTCGGCTCCCTTGTAGATGAGGATATTCTCAGGCGGTCGTTGCGCTGCAGTGATCAGCGCAATCGAAACAAAACACAGCATCGCAATGCCCCGAAAGAAGCGATGGGAATCACTCTGCATCCTCCGTGGTATGTTGCGGTTGCAGCGCTTGCTGGACTTCCTGCAAGGTGGCCTTCATCGTGGTCAATTCTGCCATCAACGCTTGTTGAATTTCCAAAATCGCCTCATCGCTCATTCCTTCCAGCGTGGCGCCAGCACCGTGGTCGTGATCGTGGTCGTGGTCGTGGTCGTGGTCGTGGTCACATGTGGCGCCTGGCAGCGGCACCACCGTGGATTCCCAATCGTGAAAACGGAGGTCCAGAGCATCCAATTGGCTTTCGACTCGGGCCAATTGCAGGGCGAGCAAGGAATCCCCTTCCTCAAGGCTGGAGGTTATTCGCGCTTCGGCATCGCCCATGGTCAGTTGCAACTCGTCGTGCAATTCAGCCGCAAGTCGGTCCAATTGTTCGTGAATTTCCTTTGCTTTTTGGATGCTCGCACTCGGCGTTGATTCTCCGCAACCCACCCAAAGGGCCGCAGTCAATAAAACAGCAGTGCTTGTCGCTAGTATATTATTATTTCGCATCATCAATCATTTTCAGTTTTAGAATCGTTTGCCCCAGCGGCCGATGGAACGGGGTCGTAACCCGGTTCGCTCCAAGGATGGCAGCGTGCGATGCGCTTGGCTGCCAACCATCCTCCCCTCCACGGACCGAAGCGCTCGATTGCTTCACTTGCATAAGCAGAACAAGTGGGCTGGAAGCGGCAATTGGCCCCCAACAAGGGACTCAATATCCATTGGTACAATCGAATGAGGACCAGCATCAATGCGCGCATCATGGTCGCAATTTACGCCGTTAAAATGGCATGCGCTGAATGGCCATGCCCACAGCCAAGGTTCCGGTGACGGCGCACACAAATACCTGTTGTTCCCGCTGGGTGACGCCTGCGGCCTTCAAAAGGGTTGCAACGGCGAGGCAGACCATCAAAATGAGCAATTGGCCGGCTTCTACGCCCAAATTGAATCGCAGCAATGGCATTACAATGGACCCTCCGTCTTCGCGCATCATGCGGAAGAATGAACTGAACCCCAAGCCATGGATCAATCCGAAAACAACCGTAATGGCATAGGCAAGTCCATTGCCCCATGCATGGCGCTTGCCCGCCTCCCGACGCAAATTCCAAGCTGCCGTAAAAGCAATGCTCACGGGGATTAAAAATTCAATCCAACGCCCATCCGCATGCACCCATCCCATGCCGGCAAGCAGCAACGTAATGCTATGCCCCACCGTAAATGCAGTCGCCAAAATCACCACGCGCCCGGCATCTTTCAAGTTGGCCCAAGCCACCAATGCCAGGAGAAACAACATATGATCATAGCCGCCGAAATCCGTGATATGCTCAATACCGAGGTAAAAATCATTCATGGCACAACTGTCTGATATTCCGCCACGCGGAACGCATGTTCATTCCGATCATCGGCTTCGAATGACGCGATATCCCCCATTTCTTTCCAGCCTGCCGTCAAAGCCGCCAGGTCAAAATACGTATCTCCTTCAGGGGCAGCGTCGACGTGCGTGATGAGCAGTCTGTGCACATGGCCTTGGGCCATGGCTTCCGCATAAATCTGCCCGCCGCCGATGATGAATAGCTCCTTTACTGCGAGTTGCTTCGCGCGTTCGATTCCAGCTTCAAGCGAATGTTCGATCACCGCGCCAGGCGCTTCAAAGGAGGCATTGCGCGTGATGACGATGTTCGTGCGATTCGGCAATGGCCGAAAGCGTTCTGGAATGGATTCGTAATTGCGTCTGCCCGTGAGCACCGCATGTCCTTTGGTTGTCTCCGAAAAAAACTTCATGTCATCCCGCAAGCGCCAGACCAAATCGTTGTCCCGCCCAATCACTCCGTTGCTCGCAACCGCCACAATGATGGAAATGCGCATGTTTTCGTCCGAAAAAATTAAACAGAGACCGCTGCTTTGATGTGCGGCATTGGATCGTAATTCTCCAACTTGAAGTCCTCGTACGTGAAACCAAACAAGTCCTTCACATCCGGATTCATCCACATGGTGGGAAGTTTTCGTGGCTCGCGGGTCAATTGCTCCCGGGCTTGTTCCACATGGTTGGTGTAGAGGTGAACATCCCCGAAGGTGTGCACAAACTCCCCGGGTTCCAGATCGCATACCTGCGCCATCATCATGGTCAGCAAAGCATAGGAGGAAATGTTGAAAGGGACGCCCAGAAACGTATCCGCTGAACGCTGGTAAAGCTGGCAGTTCAATTTTCCATTGTCCACATGAAATTGGAACAGGCAATGGCAAGGGGGCAATGCCATGTCATCAATAAAACTCGGATTCCAAGCCGAAATCACATGACGACGTGAGTAGGGATTGTTTTTGATCTGATCCACCAACTTCACAATCTGATCCGTGTGGGAACCATCCGGGTTCGGCCAGCTCCGCCATTGGTACCCGTATACTGGGCCCAAGTTTCCCTCCTCATCGGCCCATTCGTCCCAAATGCGAACGCCATTTTCCTTGAGGTAAGCAATATTGGTGTCTCCCTTGAGAAACCAAAGCAATTCATGGATGATGGATCGCAGGTGCAACTTCTTCGTGGTGAGCACTGGAAATCCTTCACTCAGATCAAACCGCATTTGATACCCAAAACATCCGATGGTGCCCGTCCCCGTGCGATCCTCACGCAACGCCCCATTCGACAGAATATGATCCAATAAGTCCAAGTATGCTCGCATGCGACGAAGGTATTTCAGATGCCCGAAGATTCAACCGTACGTTGAAACGACGTGGAAAAAGTGCTGGAATTTGGCCTCAACTGAAGTGGCGGCGCATCCAACTGAGCTTCGAATACTCCGCCACGGGTGTTCCCCACCGGTAAAGTGCGTTGATGAGCAACAAATGCACGATGAGCGCTCCGTGCAACGGCAAAATGTACCACGGCCTCGGCAGATCCACGACAAAGGGGTTGTCCGCCTTCGGAGCTTCCCACATGTACATGTAATTCGCCGTGATCTCGGAAGGGAAATAGGTGTTTAGCCACCAATTAAAAAGTCCCACCACTGTGGTCAATACCGCGACGGAAGCATACGTCCACATCCACCCCCACTTGGGGAATCGAAATCCAAAAGAACGGGCCATGATCAGTGGCATCACTACAATGGCCGAGTGTTTGAAATAATAATCGATCAGCACCAGTGGCGCGTCGCCGATGGTCAATTGCGGCGTGAGCAGCGCGTGCACTCCTCCAATGGTCCCTGTAAACGCAGAAAACATGAACAATTGCTCATTCTTGAAGAAACAGTTGAGTCCCACCAAGGCGTAATTCACTCCACAGAGATGCAAGGGCAAATTCCGATGCCACGACATGTCGTGCTTGGGGTTCAAAAACCCGTATACCGGCATCACCATGTTGGCAATGATCAAGACCACACCCGCCTGACGCAGGGCTGCATCTCGGGCTTTTTCGTCCAACGATGCGAAGGTCCGTACGACCCATATTCCGGCGAGAATACTCCCAATCATGAACGCCCAATAACGGACTTCATTGGCGTGGATTACTACGTCGTAGCTGTTCAAAGGTTCAATTTAAATGGCTGTCTTAGCGAGAATCGAGTGGCAATTTACAGCGCAAAAACTGATTTTAACGTGTCACGTTCTCCGCACCCTCATGGATCAGGGTTTGGGTTGGGAAAGCAAAGTCCAAACTGGCTTCGTTGAAGCGCGTCAAAATCTCCAAATTGACCATTCCCGGAGTCAGGCACACATCGGCTTCCTTTCTGACGTAATAAATGGCACTCACATTCAACGAGAAGTCGCCAAATCCGCTGAACCAAATGAGGGTGTCGTCTTCCGTTCCGATGTGCTTTTCAATGATCTCTGTAAGGATGGCAATGGCCTGCTCGATTTTCTCAGGCTTCGTATCGTATGTCAACCCCAAGTCCAATCGGATCTTGCGCGCTGGTTCCGCCGTCACATTTTCCACGAGGCTATCGGTGAATTTGTGGTTGGGGATGGTGACGATGCGACCTGCAAGGGTCTGGATCCGTGTACTCCGAATGCCAATCTCCGTCACCGTACCGTCGACACCGGCCACTTGGACCCGATCACCAACCAAAAAGGGCTGATCGACGAATACCGTGATGCCACCAAAGATGTTGGCCACAAAATCTTTCGCCGCCAAGCCCATTGCCAAACCACCAATTCCAACGCCGGCCAATAGCGCAGCGACATCGTAGCCCGCATTGTTGAGCGCCATAATGAAACCCAAAATCCACACCGTTGAGCGCAAGGTTTTGCGCAAGATGGGCGCCACTTGGGACATCATTTGCGAAGCTGATTTTTCGGCAGCCCCTTCGAACAAATTCCCCAATACACTATCCACAAGTCGCGCTGCCATCCACGTGACATTCAATGCCACAGCGATGGAAAATACGTGGTCCATGAAGGCGTCGGTGTCAACTCCGAAATGCAGGTGGTCGTAGCCAAACCACAATCCCAGCAACACAACGGACAAGGAAAGCGGTTCCTCCACTTGATCCACGATCATGTCATCCAATTTTGTCTCGCTTTTGGCGGCCAGTGCCTTCATTCTTCGGCTGAACCAACGGTAGACCAATCGACCTGTAATCACGCCTCCCAGCGCCCAAGCCAAGGCGATCAACCACTCCATGGCGGGATTGCCCAAAAATTCTGTGTCTAAAAATTCCATGGACCAAAAATGGCGCGAATATCTTTGCACCATGCAAAACGGTTCAAAAAACTCCCATGATTTCGGCGCATCATTCGGTCCTTCCTTACGCCTCGGCGTACTAGGGGGAGGGCAACTCGGTCGAATGATGATTCAATCCGCTGTGGATTTCGATGCGCGCGTCGAAGTAATGGACCCCAGTTCGGATGCTCCTTGCAGGCACCTCACGCCCCGATTTGTGCAAGGCGACTTGCAGAATGCAGCCGATGTGGTGGCGTTCGGAGCGGAATTGGACGTGATCACCATTGAAATTGAGCATGTTTCCGTTGAAGGCCTGAAGACCCTGGAATCCCGCGGAGTTCGCGTAATCCCAAAACCCGACCACCTGGCCGTCATACAAGATAAGGGATTGCAAAAAGAATTTTTCGCCCAAAACGGGATTCCCACTTCGCCCTTCCAATTGGTCGATGGTGCAGATGATGTCCAGCAAATGGGTTTGCCCATTGTCCAGAAGATGCGCAAAGGCGGTTACGACGGAAAAGGGGTCGTTCTCTTGAAATCCGAATCGGACCTTTCCAAAGCTTTTGACGTGCCCAGCGTCTTGGAACATGCGGTGGACATTGAAAAAGAATTGAGTGTCATCGTAGCACGCAATAGCCAAGGAGAAATCCAGTGCTTTCCAGTGGTCGAAGCCATTTTTGATCCTGTGGCCAATCTGGTCGATTACCTCATCGCACCCGCGGCCATCACCTCGCAACAGGCTGAGGATGCAGAATCGCTTGCTCGCCGCGTTGCCGAGGCCATGGATTTTGAGGGATTGCTGGCGGTAGAATTGTTTCTGGATCGGAAGGGGAATCTCCTGGTGAACGAACTTGCTCCGCGCACACACAACAGCGGTCATCATACCATTGAAGCCAACCGAACGTCACAATTCGAACAACACTTGCGGGCGGTCTTGGACCTTCCCCTCGGCTCAACAGATGCGCTGTTTGCCGCATCGGCGATGGTGAACATTGTGGGCAGCGCCGCAGCGCATGGCACTCCCGTGTATACAGGACTCGAAGCTGCACTGAATACCCCCGGCGTCCATCCACACCTCTATGGGAAATCAGCTGTGAAACCCTTTCGAAAAATGGGCCATGTGACCATCACAGGGCAAAGCCGCTCGGAAGTTGAGCAATCGGTCATGCGAATTCGTGAACAATTGGCGGTGGATGGAAAAGCCTGAGCCACGCGAGCGAACGGCTTAACATCCCCGTAATTTGAGCTAGAATCGCGCCCATGACCAAGCCTCAAGCACTGATCGTATTCACAGGTGGTTACTCCGGAGAAGCTATTATCTCACGCAAATCCGCGGCCATGGTCATGGCTCAGATTGACCGCTCCCGATTCGAACCGGTATTGGTTCACGTGAACCCCAAAGGCTGGTTTTTCGAAACGGAAGCATCGGGTGAAAAAACCGCCACTACCTTGGATCATTTGGTTAGCGACCCGCGGAAATTCATCGGCGCTTTCATCATGGTCCACGGCACACCCGGGGAAGACGGCAAGCTTCAAACCATGCTGGATGCGGTTGGAATGCGCTACACCACTGGAGATGCGGATTGCATGGCCTTGACATTCAATAAGGGGCGGACCAACGCCTTGCTTCGGAATGAAAACATTGCGGTCGCACGCTCCGTGGAACTCGCACATGCCGAGCCATGGGATGCCATTGAAATCAGTGAAACTGTGGGAATGCCGTGTTTTGTAAAACCCAATGAAACCGGCTCCAGCATTGGCATTTCGCGGGCGGAGACGGTGGCCGAATTGGCGGGGGCAATCGCATTGGCTCGCTCGGTCAGCACCAGCGGCGTGCTCGTGGAATCGTTGCTGGAAGGCCGGGAATTCACCGTAGGCGTGGTTCCTGACGAACATGGCAAACCGACCGTGCTTCCGGTAACGGAAATCACGACAGAAAGAAGTTTTTTTGATTACGAGGCAAAATACCAAGGAGCATCGCAAGAAACCACACCAGCGCTCATTCCCAAAAAACAAAGCGACGCCTTGCAAGCCCAAGCGCTGGCGGTATATCGTGCCACGCAATGCCGGGGCATGGCGCGCGTTGACATGATTTGGACAGAACCCGGAGTCGCCTCCGTAATTGAAGTCAATGGCGTTCCCGGATTTTCGGAAGTGAGCATCATCCCTCAGCAGGCGGAGAAATCGGGTTTCACAAAGTCCGAATTGATTTCGAACATCATCGACAGCACCCTTCTTTCGGATTGAATTCGACCGAAGTCTTTGGAATCTTTCAAACACAAAGAAGGCCGCCCAAATGGACCGCCTTCCCCTGTTGAATGAAAAACAAATAAACTGTTGAAGTTAAACTTCAGGGGGGATACGGAGCACCTTTGAAAAGGTTGCACTTTTTCAGAAAAATCAAGAACGAACCCGATTTCCTTGGTCCTCAATGAATGCTTTCCAACCGCTGTAACCGGCTTGCATCCGAGGGGAGGACAATTGGAAATGGTGGCACAACGCCACCGCTAATCCATCCGTCGCATCCAATTCCTTGGGCAAATCAGACATGGGAATCTTCAGCGTTCGGGCCACCATCGCAGCCACCTGTTCTTTGCTTGCAGCGCCGGAGCCCGTAATGGACTGCTTGACTTTCCGCGGTGCATATTCCGCAATCGGGATGTCTCTGGACAGCGCTGCTGCCAGCGCTACGCCCTGAGCGCGCCCCAACTTCAGCATGGATTGGACGTTCTTCCCGAAAAAAGGCGCTTCCACCGCCATGTGATCTGGCGCGTGGGTCTGGATCAGCGCGGAACACCGATCATAAATGCGCTTCAGCTTGACCGCATGATCCTTGTACTTTGATAGGTGCAAAGCGCCCATTTCAACCAATTCCACTGATTTTCCGCGCACGGCAATCACCCCATAGCCCATGATTGTGGTGCCCGGGTCAATTCCGAGGATGATTTGTTCGACGGGTTTTTGCTTGGCGGTTGGTGACATCGCACAACGAAGGTACATTTGGAAAAGCGTACCGCCACCGATGAAATCGCCCCGTTATCAACTGCCCCCCCGCAAATGGATGGCTTGGATCACCTCCTTGCTCGCCATTGCCGTGATTGTTTGGCAGGTTGGGCATCATCAAGCCTTTTCAATGCAATCAATCGATTGGGGCCAACTGTCCCCGGATCGCTGGTCGCTCATCGGATTCGCCGCCTTGCTCGTTCCCGTCAATTGGGGCATAGAAGCCTTGAAGTGGCACGTGCTTTTGGAGCGAAAAAGACCTTCCTTCGAACAGTCCTACCGGGAGGTAATTGTAGGCGCTACTTGGGGGTTTTTAACGCCGAACCGCAGCGGAGATGCCGTTGCGCGGGTGGCCTTATTGCCTGCAGCGGAGAGGGCCAGAGGGCTTCGATCTTTCGGCTGGAGTGCTTGGTCGCAAGCCGGCATGACCTTGACGTTTGGCGCCCTGGCCTGGCTATGGATTTTGAATGTCCCTTTGAAAGCCAACGGAATTTCAGCCAACGGAATTTTGCGGCTGCAATCACATGAGGGAATGGACGCGTTGGGAGTTGTTCCGTGGATCGCTTTTGCGGGCGCTATCGGCTGGTGGTCCCTTGGATGGGCAAACAATCGATTTGGTCAAAAAATGATGGCGCAATTGGAAAAACGCATCCGACTTCCCCATTGGCTGGCCGCACAAAGTGCCGATTCTGCGGCGCTAACGCGCTCACATTTACCGTTCATTCTCATGCTCAGCGCGGCGCGATATGGCGTTTTTGCCTGTCAATTTATGCTTGGACTCATGGCCTTCGGTTTCATTGGCTTTCCCGAAATGATCGGTGCTGTAGCACTTGTGTATTGGGGAAACATGATCATTCCGACCGCCGCCTTGGCCGAAATGGGCATTCGAGAAGCGCTGATAGTCTTGGTGATTCAGCCCCAACCGGAAATGGTTATTCCCCTCATTGCCGGAACGTTTGCCATCTGGATGCTGAACCTGGTATTGCCCGCCTTGTTAGGAGCGATCATCGGCACCTCATCAATGAATGCTTCCCATGAACATTGAATTTGGACTTGGATCATGGCTTGGGGCTTTCGCATGGGCCATGCTGGGATTGCACTTCCTCTGCCTTGGCTGGTATACCCTGTCCATTTGGTCTTGGAACCGGCGACTGGCTGATTCAGTGGCCGCAGGCGACATCACCAAAATGAATTCCCCGGTTGCACCGTTGATCACGGTAGTGATTCCGTGCCGAAATGAGGCCGAATCCCTGCCGCTTCTGCTCAAAGACCTTGGCCAGCAAACCGTTCCTTTGGAACTCTTGGTCATCGATGACCGCAGCACGGATGGAACCAAAAACGTCGCAGAAGCGGCGGGTGTGAGGTGCATTAAGAACAAAGGAGAAGGTAAAAAGGCAGCATTGCGGCAAGCCCACAGCCAAATCGAAACGCCATGGATGGCCACGTTGGATGCCGATGTGCGGATCGGGAAAAACTGGGCCATGTCCATGGAGCACTCCATCAACCAGTCCGCCTCATCAGCGGTTGAGGCCATTCTTGGAACGGTTCGTCTAAACGCAACTCCCGAATCTGCATGGGAACGTTTTCAAGCGCTCGAATACGGGTGTCTCATGGCTTGGATTGAAGGCGGAGTCTGCGCCGAAAAACTCGCCATGGGCAGCGGTGCAAACAGTGTGTACCGCACGTCAACCTACCCCGCGGAAAGCTTGAATGAAGCCCAAGCATCCGGAGACGATGCCTATGCGCTTCTGGCCATCAAAAAGCACGGTAGCCATATCGCATGGAATTCGGACCCGCAAGCTTTTGCCACAACGCAGCCCGTTCAAAATTGGACTGACCTGTGGAATCAACGGGCGCGATGGGCATCCAAAACGAACGACCAAGCCGATGGTGAGACCAAATGCGTGGGACGGCTCATCGCCGCCGTAGAACTATCATTTCTACTCGCGCTGCTGGGTACAATTTCATCGAGCGATGTTGCTTTTCTGTGGATTTTAGTGGCGGTGATATTGAAAACACTGATCAATCAACCCTTGATTTCCAGCGCGGCGCAACGGTACAAATTGCCCATGAAACCCTCGGATGTACTCTGCTTCCCTTGGCGATACGCCGCATTGGTCTGGGGCGCATGGTGGCAACTCCTGAGGGGCAACGTCAAATGGAAAGGCCGTCAATTGTAAATTGGCCTCAATTCACAATGCCACTCCGCTGCTCAGCTTCGCTCTAGAACCATGAATTCAGTCGCCCAACCATCCCACATGTTCGGGGCCTTCCGAAATCATCGTCCTGCGCTCATTGGATTGATCTGGATTTCGCTTCTTGCAGTGGTAGCCATCGCCGGTCCTGTAATTCGACCGGACGCATCGCACCACGCCAATGCACAAGACCTGGACCAGGCTCTTTTGGAGCCAGGATCATCCGTTGCTTTGGAGGACGGCACCACGATGCGGCATTGGCTCGGAACCGACCGCTACGGCCGAGACGTTCTCAGCCGCCTCATGGCCGGCTCTGCCATTAGCCTGGGCGTGGGATTATCGGCTGTATTGATTTCACTCTTGATTGGGATTTTGCTCGGCGCCTGGGCCGGATACCGCGGCGGACGTATCGACGCATTCGTGAGTTGGTGGATCCAAGTGATCTGGACGCTGCCCACGCTGCTCATGGTGCTCGCCATCACCTTGGCATTCGGAAAAGGATTGTGGCAGGTATTCCTCGCCATCGGCCTCACCATGTGGGTCGATGTCGCACGCGTCGTTCGCGGGCAGTTCATGTCGCTCCGCGAGATGGAATTCATCGAGGCAGCTCAAGCCATCGGGTATTCTGATTTGCGGATCATGTTTCGGCACATGCTGCCCAACGCTGTCGGACCCATCATCGTCATAGCGGCGGCCAACTTCGCGGCGGCCATTCTCATCGAATCCGGGCTGAGTTTTCTGGGCTACGGCGCCCAAATTCCCATTCCAAGTTGGGGCAATATCGTGCAGGAGCATTATCACCTCATTACTGGCCGTCACGCCTGGCTTGCGATTGCGCCCGGTGCTTTGATCGTGAGCGTCGTGTTGGCTTTCACCTTCATCGGCGATGGCCTTCGCGAATGGCACGGTCAACAGTCATTATGAATGAATCCGATTTACATTTGCCTTCGATGGAAAACACCAACACAAAAATCTATGTTGCTGGACACCGCGGGATGGTGGGTTCTGCCATTGTTCGCAACCTCCGGGCCAAAGGCTTTGAAAACATCATCACCCGTTCACGGATTGAACTGGACCTAACCAACCAAGCAGCGGTGCAGGCTTTTTTTCAGACCGAACAACCGGATCATGTGTACCTCGCGGCTGCCAAAGTCGGCGGAATTCACGCCAACAATGTCTATCGCGGGCAGTTTTTGTACGAAAACCTCATGATTGAGGCCAACATCATTCACGCTGCTTGGGAATGCAAGGTGGACAAACTACTCTTCTTGGGGTCAAGTTGCATTTACCCCAAAATGGCACCGCAGCCTTTGACGGAAGATGCATTGCTCACCGGTCCTCTGGAACCCACGAATGAGCCTTATGCCATCGCCAAAATCGCGGGCATCAAACTCTGCGAAACCTACCGGGATCAATATGGCGCCAACTTCATCAGCGCCATGCCCACCAACCTATACGGTCCCGGAGACAATTATGATTTGGAAACCAGCCATGTGTTACCGGCACTGATTCGCAAAATTCACACGGCCAAAATGACAGGGGCTCCGTCGGTCCCACTTTGGGGCACCGGTTCGCCCAAACGGGAGTTTCTGCACGTGGACGATCTCGCAGAAGCGTGCGTTCACTTGATGCACGATTATGACGGAACCGATTGGGTCAATGTTGGAACCGGCTCAGACTTGAGCATCCGAGAATTAGCGGAGATGATTTGCTCCATTGTGGGCTATTCAGGGGCATTGGACTGGGACACTTCAAAGCCCGACGGCACGCCCCGAAAACTCATGAATGTGAGCAAGATCAATTCCTTGGGATGGAAAGCAAAAATCGGCCTTCGTGAAGGAATTGAGGGGGTTTACCACGATGTCAAAGGCTCATTCGAATGAATAAGAACCGCATCAAGTCCCATGCCTTGCTCGTTGGATTTGGTTTGGCTCTTCTTTTTTGTGTGCCTGTGCATGCTCAAATTGTTCAGGATAGCACCGGCCACATCCCGGCGCTCAGGACCCGCATTACCCCCCCTTCCGATGCCGCTACCTGGTGGCAGCGAGTTGGCGAGCAGCATTTGCTCGATTTTTCAGAAGCACCCAATAAAATTGTAGTCGATCCGATCGTGCAAGTGATGGCCGGAGTCATTCAAATCGACGGGGACGAGCGCAAGACACAAACCATTTGGGACAACATCCGAGGAGCACGATTCCAAGCCGAACTGGATGGGCAGTTTCACATCGGTGGGGAATTGCTCGAACGACAAGGAGTGGCAGAACCATTGCTTGGTCTTTGGGCTGTTCAAAAAAGAATTCCCGGATGGGGACGTTCCAAATTGGGTCGAAACAATGGTTGGAACACCGTTGACCAAGCCTACTACGACGTGTCGCGGGCGCGTGGTTGGACCGGTTGGAGCAATGGCGTTTGGAGCGCCGATGCAGGAATTGATGCCCTTCATTTTGGGGCAGGTCGTACGAGCGCCTTGATTTCCAAAACTTCCGCTCCAGCTCCTTATGCACGCATTGGATTCGATCAAAAGCACCACCGCACAGAATTCACCATCTCCCAGTGGCTGTCCGACGAACGAGGTCCCATGGGCGAAACAGCCGAATCGCTGCTCAATCGATCCCACATCTTCACCCTTCAACACGCGTGGAATGCCAAACCCAAATGGCTGCTGCAAGGCGCCTATCAATTTATTCGAGAGAAATCGACTTCTCTCGCAGATTCCGGCTGGGCATCACTGGGGCTTATGGGTGGGGATGAGTACCGGGCTGTGCGGCATATCATTGGCCTCGAAAGTCAATACCATTTCAACTTCCTCACAACCGGCCAAGGAGTGGTTTACGCTCAACAGTCTTTTGACATAGGGGGCGCCGCGAGGCGTGTGGTGGGAAGCGAAGGTAAGCATCGGTCAACGCACGGCTTGACATCTGTTGCCGGACTCCGGCTCAATGCTTCCAAGTTTGAGCTGCTGATCGAAGCTTACCAGCGATCTGAAGCGACCTGTTCCACTTGCTTTGATTACGAAGGAATCGGACCGGATTTAGCAGGTCCGAAGATGGCTTCCATCGACCATGCTGGGATGTCCGTGCACGGCATTTGGACCGAATCATTGCGCGTACAGGGGAGTGCGCAGCTCGCCCCACGTTGGAATATTGCCATCATCGGTGAACAAAACAATGCCGCGGTATGGGTGCAACTTCAGAGTCGTTTCACCATTCAACCTGCATGGCCCATGGAACTTTTCTGCAACGTTGGAAAGGCAGTTGGACGTCTCGATTTAGCCTCCAATTACCAGTGGTATTCCATTGGTATTCATGCCGCGATTGCAGACTGGCACTAAATAGGGCACTCCCCACGATTTTCTAACTCTGGCTTTTTCACATTTTTCCCATTATAATTATAATAAGGCGATAAAAAAAAGCAATAATTTTTATGTACTTTGCAGTCATTATGTTGGCACTCGTCGTAGTTACTGCTTTTTTCGTCACCATTTTTGGCATGCCCAACCTCATTAAGGTTGCAAAATTGAAACGACTGGTGGATGACCCTGAGGATCCGCGAAAAATCCACCACCGGAGCGTTCCAACCATTGGCGGCGTCCTGATCTATTTTGTCATCTTGACGAACGGATTTTTCTGGCTGTCCCTCGGTGATGCGCCGAACCACGAATCCTTCAAACAATACGCTGTTCTTTTGGCTTGCATGACCGTGGTCTTTGCCATGGGTTTGACAGATGATATGGTTGGGATTTCCGCTTCTAAAAAACTGATGGTCCATTTGTTCGTTGGAGCATTTCTCGTCACGGTTGGAGGCTTCCGGATTGAGGGCTTTGGCGGCTTGTTCGGCATTGAAGCAATGCCCGAAACCATTTCGACCATATTCTCGGGGTTTGTCTATATCGTGATTGTCAACGCATGGAACCTCATCGACGGCATCGACGGCCTTGCGGGGGGGTACTCAGCAATAGCCATGGCTGCATTTTCTGCTTGGTTTCTCTTGACTGGTCAAATTCCAGCCGCCATTCTTTCTTTGACGATATTGGGAGCCACACTTGGGTTTTTGGTTTTCAATTTCGCTCCCGCTCGAATCTTCTTGGGGGATTGCGGATCGCTCGTCCTCGGAGTTGTTGGATATGCCCTCGCAACGAATGTGATCCAGACCCCAGGAGAGGCAATTCCTGAAGTGTTTTCCCAATTGTCCCGGCCCACCCTGGCCATGGCTATTCTCGCATATCCCCTGGTGGATACGCTGCGCGTTTTCTTCTTGCGCGCCATTCGCGGCATCTCTCCTTTTCATCCTGATCAAAATCACATGCACCACCGGCTCATGATGAAATACAAGAGCCACCGAAAAACCGCCATTTTCGTCTATTTCTACTCTTTTGTTTTCATTGGACTCGCTTTCTCAAGACCCTTTCTATTCCCGAACCTCGGAGAAGAGGGAATGTTTTTTGGTTTGCTTCTGCTTTCTTTTCTTTGGTTTTTGCCCATCCTGAGACAAACACGTGACGCTCATCATAAAAATGTCAAACGGCAGGATACCTTGATGGAAAAGTCAGAAACAACGTCACGATCAAATAAACGCCGGTCGCCGGGAAAGTCCGCATTGTCAGGGTCGTAACTTAGCCCAATGCGCGCACGGTTCAATACCAAACCCGTTTCTTCTACTGCCAAAAGGCTAAATATTTGGGTGCTTCTCACCCTTTCCGTTGGTCTGCTTCATGCCCAAGAACTGGAAAGCGAACGTTGGAAAATCGGACCATTGGAAGATAACTGTCCTTCCATTTGGCCATTGGCCAGCGCAACCAATTGGCAGCGCCCTCCCGACACAACCCTTTGGTACGGCGACTCAGCGATCGGAATCCGGGCTTTCGCATCGGGTCAGTTCAGCCCCAATGTCCGCGCCATTGGGAATGGAACGGCTCGATCCGTTGCTGAAGGTCTTGGGTGGAAAACAGGCATGGAATTGGCGGGACATTGGAAGCGGTTCTCGTGGCATGGCGTGCTGGACCATTGGCGATTGAGCAACGTGAGTGAACCCGATTGGAATCAAGCGTGGCAATGGGCAACATGGGACGGAATCGGCTGGGCCTGGAATCCCAACCCCAGTGATATCGCTCTGGTCCGCGGAACCGGACACCTCAATTTTGTGGTTTCTCCATCGATTCAGCTTGAAGTAGGACAAGGCCAGCACCACTGGGGCAAAGGCTGGCGATCGTTATGGATTGACCGGCAAGCAGCATCCCTCCCCTATGCGCGCTTGCACGCAGATGCGGGGAAGGTCCAATACACACACCTGATCGGCCGTACGACGCACCGCACGGTTGGAAGCCCCTCAGATTTCATAGGAGCACAAGACCGAAGTCCGGGGACCTATGCCATTCGTCGACCGGCCTGGTTTGCCGCGCACTTGGTGGAAGTTGATCTCGGACGAGGCTGGAGCGGTGAGTTATATGGCGCGGTGAGCTATCTGGCAAATGACTCCGGCTATGACCAACGATTTGAAGTCCCCTATGCCCTGCCGTTCATCGCCTTCCGACCGACTGAGTATGCGCTCGGCTCCGCAGATAACGCCTTGCTCGGGGCAGCGCTTTCATGGAACAAATCGACCCCTACCGGAACTTGGCGCTTGTACGGTCAGATCCTCCTGGACGAACTCGTCATAAGCGAATTGCGATCCGATGATCAATGGTGGGCGAACAAATGGGGGGCACTAGGCTCTATTCATTATGGAAGTGCCAATGAACATTGGGATGCAGTGGTGGAAGCCGCAGCCATTCGGCCCTACACATACTCACATGCTTCGCAAGCACAGTCTTGGACACACAACCGCCAGCCGCTTGCCCATCCTGCCGGGAGTAATTTTGCCGAATTAAGAAGCCACATAGTTTGGAGTCCGGGAAGATTCCGATTGCACATCGGTGCGTTGGTCCGCAGGCAAGCCATCGACGAGCCCGTTGATTTGGGAAAGGAACCTGCTGTTTCCGTTGGATCCGACCCGTTGCTCTCTTACATCACACGGCCCTCCAATTATGGGGTAGAGTGGTTCTTTGCAGGTGATGGACAGGCGGGGGAGACGGACATCATCAACCAAGTGCAAACCTGGGCGGATTTGGGGTACCGAATTCCCAAGTTGGATGGCCAGGAATTCTTCATCCGGAGTACCCAAAACAATTTGAACGGATCCCTTCAGCGTTCCACTTGGTGGCGAGTGGAGATGGGAATTCGGCTGCGTCGGGTGCTTGAGGAGCGGAATTGGTGACTCAATATCCGCTGACGGGATGTAATTTTGCACGCCCAAGTCAATACCAGACGATTCATACATGAACGAACGCATCAAAGACATCGCCTCGCTTTTCAAAGTCCGCCTCGGATTTTTTGTCGTGGTCTCCGCCATTCTAGGATGGTTCATGGCCGTAGAAAGCATGGACATTCGCAGCTTTTTGATGCTCACCATTGGCGGCTATCTGCTCACGGGTGCATCAAATGGGTTGAATCAAATCATTGAAAAACGGGTGGATGGGCTGATGAGCAGAACCGCAGATCGTCCACTTCCAACCGGCCGAATGGGGACCGGTGCGGCATTGGCTTACAGCATCATTGCGGGCGCCATCGGCCTAGGTTGTCTTTTTGGACTCAATCCGCTGAGCGGTTGGCTCGGCGTTGCAGCCTTGGTGTCCTATGCCTTCATTTACACACCGCTCAAGGCCAAAACAACCATGAGCGTGTTTGTGGGAGCCATTCCCGGAGCACTCCCGCCGATGATTGGATACGTTGCCGCAACAGGTGATTTTGGAATTGAACCTGGAACCCTTTTTGCTGTTCAATTCATGTGGCAGTTCCCCCATTTTTGGGCCATCGCTTGGTTGGCCCACGACGATTATCAGAAAGCAGGATACTTCATGCTTCCCTTCCGAGCCGGAAGGACCAAGCGAAGTGCGTGGCAAATTTTTGTTTACACGTTGTTTTGCATCCCAGCGTCTCTCTTGCCTTGGGCACTCCCAACAGGCGACCCGATGGTGGGCAATATCGCACTGACAGTAGCCATTTTGAGCGGCCTGCTTTTCGCCGTCCCGGCCTACCGGTTGCATCAAACCCTGGACATGAAACATGCCCGAACGTTGATGTTCGCCTCCTTTGCTTACCTGCCTATCGTGCAACTTGCCTTCGTTTTGGACAAGATTTGATGAAACCATGAACGATACTACTACCGAAAAAACCACCCCGAAAATGAACGTTTTCGAGGGGCTGGACCCCAAGATTCGAGAGCGAACGAAAAAGATGCTGATGTACTTCATCGTCTTCGCCATCGTCATGTTGTTTGCAGGGTTCACCAGTGCCTATATCGTCTCCAACATGGGACAATTTTGGGTACATGTGTCTCCTACGCCTGCTTTTTGGGTATCCAATGCACTGCTTGTGCTTTCCTCTGCTGCATTGTGGTGGGCGGTGCGGTCCATGCGATCCGCACAAAAAACAAACGCCATCATCGGATTGGGGTTGACCTTGGCCATGGGCATTGGTTTCACCGTGAGCCAAGCCGAAGGCTGGAAACGTTTGGCAGAAATGGGAATGGGATGGACAATCAGCGAACACGAATCCGGTGCTGAGACGTACCGTTGGAACAGCATTGAGGCCATGATGGAGGGTCCTGCCGTCTATGGGGAAGATTACGTGGTGTACCGAAATGGACTTCCATTGGTGTACAGCTCGGAGCGGGAAGCGTTTTATGCGGCCAATGACGCCTTGATGGTTCGCCCCATCACACGGGACGTTGCACGCACTTCCAACTCGGGCGGCGGCTACCTGTGGGCCCTGATAGCGGTGCACATTTTGCACT
>Ga0206124_10001371_pt1 | contig 19317 bp, 17 predicted proteins | sample Helgoland_Spring_3_FD_148671 | JGI IMG/M metagenome (GOLD analysis project Ga0206124, IMG submission 148671) | Pelagic subsurface seawater microbial communities from Kabeltonne, Helgoland, North Sea - Helgoland_Spring_Bloom_20160321_2 | ecosystem: Environmental > Aquatic > Marine > Epipelagic ... | reverse complement strand
TTATCTCCAAAAACAGTAATTCTTAACTCGTCTCCTGGTGCTAAAATATAACCCTCATCGATATTTCCTAATAGATAGTCTTTTTCTCCAAAAGGATTGTTAACAAAGATATCATAGCCAAAATAGTCTTCAACTTCTTTCGGTTCAATAACTTCTTTGGGAGTTACCATTTGAACAGTCTCTAAAGGCACAACTTTTAGGTCAGTTACTACATCATTAGAAACAGTTGCTTTAGTAGCTTTTGAACCAGCTTTGTAATTTTTAAGGTAGTTGTTGAGGAAAGAATCAAAATCGATTCCTCTTAATTGTGCCATTTCTTTTGCTTGAGACTCACTAATGCCTCTAGCTGCCAATTCGCTAATAGCTTTCTCTCTAGAATTAATTTCCAATCGATTGGCTTCTGAAATTACATCTTGTTCTGTTTGGGAGAAAGAAATTGTTGAAAACAATAAAGAAATAATAACAAATGTATATGGTAAAAACTTATGATGCATGATGTGTTGTTTAACTGTGTAGTTATTAGAATTCATTGTACGCATTTATCTAGTAAATTTAAGAAAATTTTAATAAGACGTTTGTTGACAGAGTAATTTGTAGAAGCATAGATTTTTTTTCGACAAAAATAATACATTAAAAGAGTTTAACAATACAATTTTTCAAGAGAAATGCTAGTTATTTTACAGGGATAACAATTTTACCATAGATTTCTTAATCTTAACTTTTAGCCGAATAGCCGTTTGATTTTTATTCATTAAAAACAACACCGTAAAGGCTGTAAAAAACATGGACAGCAATATTAACAAAGATTGAATAATAGTAAATTGTTGAGTAACATAAAACATAATAGAGGCTACTAAAAAGTTAATAAAACCAATACAGAAAGAAGCTCTTCTGTGAGAAAACCCAAAATCTATAAGAATATGATGTATATGATTTCTATCTGGCTTAAACATAGAAACACCTCTAGTAAATCTTAACAACATCACCCGAATGGTATCTAGCGTAGGAATAAATAATACCCCAGCAAGAAACAAGGGTAATTGACCTCTGTTAAAAGATAGTGAATTGTGTGCAGCATCTCCAACAGCCATTAATTTTAAGGTAAGCAATCCTAACACCAATCCTATAACTAAACTTCCGGTATCTCCCATGAAAATTTTTCGTTTAATGGAAAAGTTAAATCTCAAAAAAGCGAGGAGTGTGCCAATGGTAGCGAGACTTATTGATAAATAAAAATAATGTCCAAGGTTAAAAAGCATAAAACTGTAAAATGAAGCAATAATAATGCCCGTAATTCCAGACAAACCGTCTATACCATCAATTAAATTAAAAGCATTGATGAGCGCCAATAAGAAAAACATACTACCTGCTACTGAGATTGCTAATGGTATTTCATAAACACCCATAAAACCGTGTAATGATACAATTCTAAAATCTGGTTGAAACATTAGTATGGCTACCCCTATGATTTGAAATAAAAACTTAATCTTTGGAGATAGGTTTTTAAAATCATCTAATAAGCCTGTGAAAAACAAGATAGATATAGAGGCTAATAGAGTAACTGAAACATGATTTACATCTAAGTATTGAGCAAAAAATAGTATAATAATGTAACTAACATAAAAAATAACACCCCCAAATGTAGGCACAGGAGCAGTGTGTGAGCTTCTGTTATCGGGTGCATCACTTAAATTTAACTTGATGGCAATTGATCTAATTTTTGGAATAAGTAAGATCGATACTGCAAAAATACCTAAAATACAGTACACAAAGTACATAAGATGATGCGGACCAACTTCTTGGATTAGCTTGTCTAACATAGTATATTTTTTTATCAGAATGATTTAGGGATTAATCTGAATTTCTTTTTCAAGTACAAATATAAGATATAATCTGAAATAGAGGCTTTTTTTGAGTTTTATTATGAATTTAAGTAGATAATTAAAGTGATAAATCTGACTAACAGAGCCAAAAAAAAGACTCAAAAATGAGAAAAATAGAATTTATCTACCTTTGGAAAGAGTGAAAATTCAGATATCATTATCTAGAAAAGAATAAATATGATATTCACAAAAATGAAGTTTTAACTAGTAATTTTAGTAATTTTTATTATTAATATTATAATTAATAAACCAATTAACAAATTTAGCAACTCCTATCATAATAGAGGTAGTTGACACATAATCAAACTCTTCCATAAATTCAGAGACATCTGCATAGGTTTGAAACACATCACCATCCTGAATTGGCAACATTTCTTTTTTTGCAGTTTTATTTGTATTTTTTTCTATTTCTAATATAAAATCAAGAAGCTTTATTGGGTTATTATTTCCAATATTATACAGCTGATACAATTTATTACTTTTTGAGTCCTTAATTAAAGTAGACACAACACCTAAAACAACATCATCTATATATGTGAAATCTCTTGAAAGGTTTCCGTTATTATATACTTTAATTGGTCTATTATTGATTATTGCATCTGTAAATAGAAACATAGCCATATCTGGTCTACCCCATGGACCATAAACAGTAAATAAACGCAAACCAATAGTTTGAATTCCAAATAAATGACTGTAGGTATATGCCATTAATTCATTAGACTTTTTAGTTGCTGCGTACAAACTGATTGGATAGTCAACATTGTCTGTTTCTTTGAAGGGTATAGTTTCGTTATTCCCATAAACACTTGAACTGCTGGCATAGACAAATCTATAAATATTATGATGTCTACTACATTCTAATATATTTAAAAATCCCTGTATATTAGAATCTATGTAAGCTTTAGGATTTTGAATAGAATACCTCACTCCAGCCTGAGCTGCTAAATTACAAACGGTATCAAAAACTTCATTTTTAAATAATCTTGGAAGATGCTCAGCATCCTCCAAATCCATCCTAACAAAACTAAAAAATCCCTTGTAAATTGAACTTTCTGTTTTTTTAAAAAACTCCTCTGCATTGCTTCTTAAAATTCCTAATTCATGAAGTCTAGCATATTTTAAATTAACGTCATAGTAATCATTAATATTATCGAGCCCCACAACAGTAAAACCTAATTTTACTAGTTTTTGACAGACATGGAAACCTATAAATCCAGCTGCTCCTGTAACTAATATTTTTTTATTTTTTCCCAATCTGATAATATTCAAAACCTTTATCATTTAGATTAAAAACCCCATATTGATTTCTTCCGTCAAAAATTATTGGTGTGATTAATTGAGATTTAATCTCTTCAAAATCTGGTGATCTAAATTCTTTCCATTCTGTTAATAAAATTAAAGCATTTGCATTATCTAATACGTTGTATTTTGAATCTACATATCTAATGTTTTTTTCACCTTTCAAATAAAAATGTTGAGATTCCTTCATAGCTTTTGGATCATAAGCAACTACACTAGCACCTCTTTTAACCAATTCTTTAATTACATAGATAGCTGGCGCCTCTCGCATATCATCAGTACCTGGTTTAAAGGCTAACCCCCATATTCCAAAAGTCTTTCCAGATAAATCTTCTCCGAATCTTTTTACAACTTTATTTGATATGACAAGTTTTTGACGATCATTCACATTTTCTACAGCAGTAATTAATGCCGCATTATAATCATATTTTTCTGCAATTTTTTTGAGTGCTTTTACATCCTTAGGAAAACAGGAACCTCCGTAACCAACACCTGGATAGATAAAACTATATCCAATTCTTTTGTCAGATCCAATTCCTGTTCTCACATGATTTACATCAGCTCCTACTTTTTCACAAATATTAGCAATTTCATTCATAAAAGATATTTTGGTAGCCAACATGGCATTTGCTGCATATTTGGTCATTTCTGCTGAGCAAACATCCATTTCTATAATTCTATCATATGACATTGTGAAAGGATGATATAATTGACGCATTTTATTAAATGCAAACTCACTGTAGGCTCCAACAACAACTCGATCAGGCTTCATAAAATCATTAATTGCATCTCCTTCTTTTAAAAATTCAGGATTAGAAACCACATGAAATTCGATGGAAGAACCTCTTTTATCTAATTCAAATTGTATGGTTTCTCTAACCTTATCAGCAGTTCCAACAGGGACTGTAGACTTATCTACAATAACAACCTCGTTTGTCATATGTTTACCTATTTCTTTGGCCACAGAGATGACATATTGTAAATCAGCAGAGCCATCATCTCCCATAGGGGTTCCTACAGCAATAAAAATAAGGGCAGCATTTTGAATGCTTTCTTTTAGAGAAGTAGAAAATTGTAGATTCTTATTTTTTGTATTTTTAAGAACCATTGGACTGAGTCCTGGTTCATAAATTGGAATAATTCCGTTTTTTAATTGTTCAATTTTATCTTGGTTAACATCTACGCAAGTGACCTTGTTTCCCATTTCTGCGAAACAAGTTCCAGACACCAAGCCAACGTAACCACTTCCTATAACAGCTAAATTCATTAGGGTAAAAATTTATGTTTTAAATTACTATGTTGTATAATTTCAGAATTCCTGATGGCGTGAGCAATTTCCACAGAAGGCCTAGCATCTGCTAAACCAAAACCATTTTCTTCTAAAATATTTTTATAACTCTCTGTATGGAGTTCTGTAAAACCATCACTAAACTCTATTTCTGTTTCATTGATGGTAATAGAACGAAAGGTTCTTTGTCCTTTGGTTTTAATATCGTTTGGCAAATCATTCTCATCTATAGACAAAAACCATCGCACTCTTGCCTTCTCAAACTCTATATAACCTGATGCTCTTCGTTCCTCTCTTAAGTGCACTTGAACCTCTTGTGCTTTTCCAAAAATCCATCCCAACATATCATAAAAATGAATGCCAATATTAGAGGCTATTCCTCCAGATTTACTTTCATCTCCTTTCCATGAAATATGATACCAATTCCCTCTAGAAGTAATATAGCTTAAATCTACCTCATGTTTTTGATTAGCTACCTGGCTATCTATTTTATTTTTTAAAGAAATAATACTTGGGTGCAATCTTAATTGCAGTATGGTATATATTTTATTTCCTGTCTCTTGTTCTATAGCTTCTAGAGCATCTACATTCCAAGGATTTAACACCAAAGGCTTTTCACAAATGGCGTCTGCTCCTCTTCGTAAAGCCATTCTAATATGAGAATCATGTAAATAATTTGGAGTACAAATACTTAAAAAATCTAAAGTGATATTATTTCTTTTTAATTTCTCTATATGTCTGTCAAATCTTTCAAATTCCGTAAAAAAATCTGCATTTGGAAAATATCGATCTAGTATACCAACAGAATCAAACCTATCTAGAGCTGCTATCAATCGGTTATCTGTATCTTTGATCGCCTTCAAATGTCTTGGAGCTATGTACCCTGCGGCTCCTAGTATTGCAAAATTCTTCATTATAGTCCACCGTGTTTAATAGTTGTTGGTAGTATATTTTTTACATCATAAAGAACATGATTTTTATTTGTTAAGGAATCAAAATTCATTTCTAAAAATGCTGTATGTGCTACTGTTAAAACAACAGCATCAAATGTATGAGCTGGAACATCTTGTGTAGAGGTTAACTTGTATTCATGCATTACCTCATCCTTATTGGCCCAAGGGTCATAAATGGTTACATCCATTCCATACTCTTTTAACGCTGCAATAACATCTACTGCCTTAGTGTTTCTTACATCTGGGCAATTTTCTTTAAACGTAATTCCCAAAACAAGTACCTTGGCTTTTTTTACATGAATGTCTTTTTCAATCATTAGTTTAACAACCTCGGAAGCTACATAATTACCCATGCTATCATTTAATCTTCTTCCTGCCAAAATTATTTCTGGATGGTAGCCATATTCTTGCGCTTTCTGAGCTAAATAATAAGGATCTACTCCAATGCAATGTCCCCCAACTAAACCAGGTTTAAAAGGTAAAAAATTCCATTTTGTACCCGCTGCCTCCAATACATCATGGGTATTGATATCCATTAAATTGAAAATTTTTGCCAGCTCGTTTACAAAAGCAATGTTGATGTCTCGTTGAGAGTTTTCAATAACCTTGGCTGCTTCTGCTACTTTTATAGTAGGTGCCAAATGCGTACCCGCAGTAATTACTGATTTATATAAATTATTTACCTTTTCGCCAATGATCTCATTAGAGCCAGAGGTTACTTTTAAAATTTTATCTACAGTGTGTAATTTGTCTCCTGGATTAATTCTTTCAGGCGAATATCCTGCATAAAAGTCTTTATTAAATACCAATCCTGAAACTTTTTCTAATACAGGAATACAATCTTCTTCTGTAGCTCCTGGATATACTGTAGATTCGTATATGACAATATCATCTTTTTTAAGAACTGAACCAACGGTTTCACTTGCTTTTAGTAGAGGGGTTAGAATGGGTCTATTATTTTTATCAACTGGTGTAGGCACTGTAATAATATAAATCGTACAGTCTTTAATATCTGAAATAGAGGTAGAACAATAAAGACCTATAGCATCCGAGGGATTTTCAACTAATACAGATTTTAAAACCTCATCTTCAACTTCTAATGTGGTATCTTTTCCAGCTCTAAGTTCATGTACGCGTTCGGTATTAATATCAAAACCTACTACGGCGTATTTTGTTGCAAATAATCTTGCCAGTGGAAGACCTACATATCCGAGACCTATAATTGCTATTTTTGGTTTATTCATGTTCATTATAAATTATTCCAATACCATTTAACAGCCTCTTGCAGGCCTTGTTTTAATGAATATTGAGGGTTGTAGTTTAATAAATTTTTTGCTTTATCTATAGAAGCCAAAGAATGAGGAATATCTCCTGCTCTGTTGGGTCCATATTTAATTTGAATATTTTTAATTTTTGGATCATAAGGTGTTAATGACTCTTTTAAACAGTCTATTAAATCATTTAATGTATTCCGCTCACCAAAAGCAACATTATACACCGTATTAATTGCCTCTTCATTTTCTGTAATCATAGACAAAACATTTGCCTGAATAACATTGTCTATATAGGTGAAATCTCTTGAAAAATCTCCATTGCCATTAATTACAGGGCTTTCTCCTCTCATAAATTGACTTACAAATTTTGGAATCACTGCTGCATAAGCCCCATTAGGATCTTGTTTTCTTCCAAATACGTTGAAATAACGTAATCCAATGGTTTCCATGCCATATGTTTTTGAAAATACATCTGCATATAGCTCATTTACATACTTAGTGATAGCGTAAGGAGATAAAGGGCGCCCAATGGTTTCTTCTACTTTTGGTAGTGATTCAGAATCACCATAAGTAGAGGAACTTGCCGCATAGATAAATCGCTTAACATCAGCATCTCTAGAAGCTATCAACATATTTAAAAAACCAGAGACATTTACTTCATTAGAAGTTATTGGGTCTTTTATGGATCTTGGCACAGATCCTAAAGCTGCTTGATGTAAAACAAAATCTACACCTTTTACTGCAGCATGACAAACAGAAATATCTCTAATATCTCCTTCCATAAAAGTAAAGTTAGGATTGGTACATAAATGACTTACGTTCTCTTTACTTCCCGTAGCTAAATTATCTAAACAAACCACATCGCATCCTTTGTCAAGTAAGTACTCAGATAAATTTGATCCTATAAATCCTGCTCCACCAGTTATTAATATTCTTTTATCAATTAATTGAATATCCATAATTAAAATTAACTAATTTATAACAACAGCACAAATTACAATAAAAGAATTAGTTCAAAGCACTATTCCTTTCGTTTAAGTGCACTATTTAATGTATGATTAAAAAACAACTAATCCTGACAATAATTCATCAGGTTTGTAAGGGGTTAGATATCCCTAGTTTACTCCATTTTAAAATAGTAAAAACCAACTTGCTACGCTAGTTTCTTTTTTTCTCGTCTGTGGGCAATGTGGGATTGTAGATCCCCGATCGAAACCACTGATGCAAATACAATCCTATGCACTTCGTGCATGTATTTTTTGTTTACAACAAAGACTGAAATAAATTCCTACTTTATTGTAAAAAAAAAATCCTGATGAAATACATCAGGATTGTTAGTGAAGTGGGCAATGAGGGATTCGAACCCCCGACCCCTTGGGTGTAAACCAAGTGCTCTGAACCAACTGAGCTAATTGCCCTTACATGATAGTAAATCATACAAGCGGGTGCAAATATAAAAGGGTTTTTATACTTAACAAAGAAAAAAAGATGTTTATTTTGATTTGTTTTTAATCCTATGGAATTGAGTTTATTACAATTTTAAAAAATCAATATTTTTTTAATGCTTCTTCATAATCTTCTTGGGTATCAATACCTACAAGACTTGAAGCTGCCTCTATCATCTTAATTTTAAAGCCATTTTCTATAACACGTAATTGCTCTAATTTTTCTAGTTTTTCTAAATTAGTTTGGTCCATTTTTATGTACTTAGCTAAGAAATCTTTCTGATAGCCATAAATACCGATGTGCCTAAAAAAATTATGTTTTTTTAGCTCTTCATTTGAGTGAATAATTTCTTGATGATCTCTTGGGAAAGGAATGGGAGCTCTTGAAAAATAAATGGCATTATTTTGAGTATCTACAACCACCTTCACTACATTTGGGTCTTGAAGATCTTTAATGTTTTCTATTTTACTCATGGCACTTGCCATGGAAACTTGGTCATTATCAAACGAATGAACTAGCTCTTCAATTAAATTTGGGTCTATAAAGGGTTCATCGCCTTGAACATTTACAACAATGTCACAATCTATTCCTGCAACAGCCTCCCCTATTCTATCTGTTCCAGATTGATGTGTACTTTTAGTGAGAATAATATGATTGGTAAAACTTCTGCAAACCCCTTCAATCTCTGGACTGTCAGTTGCTATATACACCCCATCTATATTCTTAACCTTCAGGCATTGCTCATATACTCTTTGAATGACTGTTTTCCCTTTAAGATCTAACAAGACCTTCTTTGGCAATCTAGAGGAATCTAATCTGGCGGGTATGACAATTACTTTTTTCATAAGATTAAACACCTAAATCATATACTTGAACTACCCCCACTAAATCATTAGATTCATTTACTACTAATAATGAATTTATTTTATGTTGGCTCATAATATTACTAGCTGAAATGAGTTTATCTGATTCATATATTAACTTTGGATGATTACTCATTAAATCTTCTGCCTTTAAGTTGAAGAAATCCTTTTCTCTAGATTCCATAGTTCTACGAATATCACCATCTGTAATGATACCCATAATTTTATTGTTATCAATAATTACAACCAATCCAAGCAATCCTTCAGAGATTCTTTGAATAACTTCTTTAATAGTAGCCTGAGATGAAATAATTGGTAAATTTTTATTTTTCATCACATCTCCTACCGTGGTTAGAAGTCTTCTTCCTAAACTACCTCCAGGATGAAATTTAGCAAAATTTTCTTCTTTAAAGTCTCTCAATTTCATAAGAGTAACCGCTAGGGCATCTCCCATGACCAAGGTAGCTGTGGTTGAAGAAGTAGGTGCTAAAAATAATGGACAAGCCTCTTTATCTACTGCTATATTTAAATGATAATTGGTGTTTTTTGCTAAAGTAGAATCATCACTACAACTCATGGAAATGGTGCAATTCTTTTGATGTTTTAAAAAGGGAATTAGTTTTAAAACTTCGTCTGTTTCTCCAGAATTTGAAATTAATAAAACAATATCATTTTCTTCAATCATTCCTAAATCTCCATGATATGCTTCTCCAGGGTGTAAGAAAAAACTTGGTGTTCCTGTACTTGCAAGAGTAGCTGCAATCTTCTTTCCTATAATCCCAGACTTACCCATTCCAGAAACTATTAACTTTCCAGAACTTTGTAAAATAGCATTGATAGCCTTTTCAAAATGATCTGTTAATCTTTTGGATAGGTTAGCTATCTCTTTTGACTCTATTTCAAATACTTCTTGAGCTAGTTTTTTTATGTCCATTACAAGCGTTCTTTGATGGTTTTGATTTATTTAATTGATTACCAAAATTACGAAAAAGGGTTGGGTTCTACTAATAAACAAAGATTCCTCTCTTTTTAAATAACTTCTGCCACCACAAATGTACTGCCTCCAACAAATACAACATCATCTATTTCAGCATCAGAAATAGCTTTTAAATACGCTTCATGAACAGAAGCATAAGTATCTCCAACTAAATGAAAATTTATTGCTGTAGATTGTAAATCTATTTCATTGAGTCCTCTGGGAATATTGGGTTTACAAAAATAATAAGTAGCCTTTACAGGAAAAAGTGAAAGAATATCATCTAATTTTTTATCGTTAACTACCCCAAGAACCATATGTAATCTATTAAATGACAGACTAGCTAGTTGATTCATTACATAAAAAAGCCCTTCTCTGTTGTGAGCTGTATCACAAATAACAAGTGGTTTGTACTGTAAAATCTGCCATCTTCCCTTAAAATTAGTGTTTTGCACTACATTTTTTAAACCGTTTATGATCTGATTTTCAGAAATTACAAAATTAGTTAATGCTTTTACTGCATGTATAGCTGTTGACATATTTTTCCCTTGATAGCTTCCTAATAAATCAGATTTATAATCATATTTTTTATCTGATGCAAAATAAATATCAGCATTCATTTGTGTTGCTTTCTTAATAAAAACATCTACAACAGCATCTTGCTTTTCACCTATAATAATAGGTGTATTTTGTTTAATAATTCCTGCTTTTTCAGCTGCAATCTCAGGCAAGGTATCTCCTAAAAACTGCATATGATCATATCCAATATTTGTAATAACAGCTACTTTTGGGTGTATAATATTTGTAGAATCTAATCGCCCACCTAAACCAACTTCTATGATCGCTATATCTACATTTTGTTCGGCAAAGTAGGCAAAAGCCAAGGCAACAGTCATTTCAAAAAATGAAAGCTGTTGGGTTTCTAAAAAATGTTTATTCTTAGTAATAAAATCAACAACAAAATTACGAGAAACTTCTTCTCCATTAATTCGAATTCGCTCAGTGAAATTTTTTAAATGAGGAGATGTATACAAACCAACTTTATAACCAGCTTCTTGCAAAATACTTGAAATGATATGGGAAGTAGATCCCTTTCCGTTAGTACCTCCAACATGAATAGAAGCAAATTTATTTTGCGGGTTCTTTAACACATCACAAAAAGCACTAATATTGGTAAGATCTTTTTTAAAGGCTGTTTTTCCTTGTCTTTGATACATTGGAAGTTGAGAAAACATCCAATCTATTGTTTCTTGATAGGTCATTATTTGGTGAGTGAAAACTTATAAATAATCGTTCCTTTTTGTTTATTTGGAGCATTTGGATCAGCATTCCAAGTAGTTCTTAATGCTGCCTCCCTTGCTGGCTTTAATAGACAATTAGCAGAATTTGTAGTTCCTTTTACTCCCGATACTGCCCTAATAACTTTCCCATATTTATCAACCTCTATACTTACCACAACTATACCTTCCTCTTCACAGTTGGGTTGCTCTTTTGGTTTAAGTAAAGCTTCTCTTCCAGCTAAATTATAATTAGGATCTCCTGACTTACCTGTATTTCCGTAATATTTTGTGGATTCAGGGTCACCTTTTTTATCTCCTTTTAAACCTGAAACATCATCATTACCTTCGCCAGTTTTATTCCCATCGGAAGTATCTCCTTTTAATAAATTATCAAAAGCTTGCAATGTGTTCTTGGATGGTTTTTTAGGCTTAGGTGTTGGTTTCTCTTTCTTAGGTTTCTCCTTTTTTTCAACCTCCTTTACTTCAACATCTTCTGGTTTCTCGATTACCGGAGCTTCTTTTTCAGTTTGAGTGACCCCTTCTTCTTTGATTGTTTCCTCAGAAATATCTTCTGTAGTTTCCTGCATTTTTTCTTCCTTAACTTCTTCTTGAATTTCTTCTTGAACTTGCTCTGAAGATTCTTTAGCAGGAAGGTTATCATTGGGGATTTCATACCCCTGATTTGAGGTGCCAAAGTTAATTGCAATTCCGTATTCTTCGGGAGGATCTTGATACTTCATCCCAAAGTTAAAAATCATCCAAAGAAGGGCAATTAAAATAACAGCCGTTATTCCGGTTGATTTCTTTTTATATGGAGTATCTAAAAAAGCCATTATTTTCCTTTAACAGCTAAAATCATTTTGAGTTTATTCTTGTTGGCTATATCAATTACTTTCATCACACTTTTGTAAGGGACGTTTTGATCTCCTCTAATCACTACCGTTTTTTTCTTATCTAGACCAACTTTGTTTAGAATTTCAATTTCTAGATTTTTTTCAGTCACAAAAGTTTTGTCAATATAAAATTTTGATTGATCTGAAATGGAGATAGCTATAGAGGTATTATTTTCTGTTTTACCACCTGCTTTAGGTAATAAAACATCTATTGCACTTACTGTTACAAGTGTAGAGGTTAACATAAAAAAAATTAATAGTAAAAAAACAATATCTGTCATCGAAGACATATTGAAATTGGGATTTACTTTATTTCTTCCTCGTAAATTCATTATACAGGTTCATTTAATAAATCTAAAAACTCAACAGTTTTTGCCTCCATTTGATACATCACTTTATCAGTTCTAACAACGATGTGGTTAAATGAAATGTAAGCTATAATTCCAACAATTAAACCAGCTACAGTAGTGGTCATAGCTGTATACAATCCATCAGAAAGCAATTTAATATCTATTTGACCTCCTGCATTAGCTATTTCATGAATGGCAACGATCATCCCTATTACTGTTCCTAAAAAACCAATCATAGGCGCAGCTCCTGCAATGGTAGCAATCACACTCACATTTTTCTCTAATTGGTAGACCTCTAATTTACCTGCATTTTCTATGGCTTTATTAATATCATCCAACGGTTTACCAATTCTAGATATACCTTTTTCAATTAACCTGGCTGTTGGGGAATTTATTTTTTTGCACAACGCATCAGCAGCTTCCAATTTTCCATTTGAAACATAATCTTTAATCTGATTCATAAAGTTTTTATCAACCTTAGATGCAGCTTTTATAGCAAAAAATCGTTCAAAATAAATATATAGAGAAACGGCTAAGAGAACAAATAGGATTCCAATAATGATTTGACCTCCTAACCCACCATCTACAATTAATTTAAATACAGATAAGGTTTTTTCTTCTGAAACAGCAGCTACTGTTTCGGGTGATTCTTGCAAAGATGACAACATACTTTTTAAATTATTTAATTTAATAACGGGGTATTAAAATATAAATTGTTCAAAAAACAATCAGAATTTATAGGTTGATTTTTTTAGATAAATTGTCTTAGAACCATGAATGAGGCTGATCCTACAAGAAAACCAACAAGTGCTAGCCAAGAGATTTTTTTTAAATACCAGAAAAAATCAATTTTTTCCATCCCCATAGCCACAACTCCTGCTGCAGAACCTATGATTAACATACTCCCACCTGTACCTGCTGAAAAAGCAATAAAGTGCCATAATGGGTTATCTAAAGATTCAGAAAACATCCCTAAACTAGCTGCTACTAATGGAACATTATCGATAACAGCAGATCCTATTCCTAATAAAATTACAACTAAATCAGATACTTTAGTACCGTTTAATTCAGTACCTATTAAAGGAATACTTTCTTTTAAACTATCTGCAAAATTGAAAAGAATTCCAAGAGATTCAAGAGCCGCTACTGCCATTAATATACCTAAGAAAAATAAAATACTTGGCATCTCTATTTTTGATAAAGATTGATTAACAGGACTGTGATGTGAGCCTTCTGTGTGTTCTTTTGCTTGTTCTCCTTCTACACTAGAAATTGAAAATTTAGAATTACTGAAAATTTCTGCAAATGTTGCCACTACCCCTAAGGAAAGCATCATTCCAACATATGGTGGTAAATGAGTAAATGCTTTAAAGAAAGGCACAAAAACTATAGCTCCTAAACCAAGGTATAACATAATTGCACTATACTTACTTTTTGGCTTTTCTGAATCTTCTTCATCGAAAGCTATATCTCCTTGAAAAGCTGGCAAAAAAGATGCTATTACCGTAGGCACTAGCATACACAATAATGAGGGTATAATTAAATAAATAAATAACATTCCTGCACTTACCCTTTTAGCAATCCACAACATAGTAGTAGTTACATCACCAATTGGAGACCAAGCACCTCCAGCATTTGCAGCAATAATAATTAAACCAGCAAACCAAATTCTATCATCTCTCCTTTTAACAATTTTTTGAAGAATAGAAATTAAAACTATAGTCGCAGTTAAATTATCTATAATTGCAGAAAGTATAAATGCTAGACTAGCAAACATCCAAAGTAATTTCTTTTTACTTTTAAAATTAACATACCCTTTAATTGTTGAGAATCCATCAAAATAATCTATAATTTCAACAATGGTCATAGCTCCTAAAAGAAAGACTAAAATTTCTGCTGTTTTTCCTAAGTGATGGAGCAATGTCTCCTCTACTAAATGCATTTTATCGGCATGCAACATAGAAGAAAAGCCTTCAACCAATCCATGTTTACTAGAATCAAACCAATTTGAAAAACTATCAACTCCAAGTGCTACAATTGCCCAACATATAGACATCATTATTAATGCTGGTATCAGCTTATCTAACTTTAGGTTGTGTTCTAAGGTTATTGCCAAGTAGCCTAATATAAATACGATGATAATGATAAATTCCATGTGATTTTTTAAATTATATTAGTTGTTTTAAAGCAATTTCAAATGCTGTTTTACAAATTTCTTTTTTACTATTATTTTTATTAAAAGTGTTTGTAAGTGCTCTTTTAATGGTTTCGGAGGTATCTCTAAAAATGGCTTCATCTTGCATGGGCAATTTCACCCTAGATTCCATTAAATAAGCAAATACTCTTGCTATACCACAGTTAGAAATAAAGTCAGGTAATAAACTAACTTGAGAGTCTGTAAATTCCATAATGGGTCCAAAGAAAATTTCTTTATCTGCAAATGGCACATTGGCACCTGGAGAAATTACCTCTAACCCAGACGAAATCATTTGAGTAATTTGCTCTCTAGACACCAATCTTGAAGCTGCAGCAGGTATGAAAATCTCTGCATTTTGAGACCAAATTTTATTATTTATTTCTTCAAAAGGTATCATATGATCTGTTACAAGTTTGTTACCCTCTTTGTTTAGAAATAATTGAGTCATCTCTTCTAAAGAAAAACCGTCCTCTTTAATAACTCCTCCATCTCTGTCTATGATTCCAACAACTTTTGCCCCTAATTGAGTTAAATAAAAAGCTGCGGCAGATCCAACATTCCCAAAACCTTGAACAACTGCTCTTTTATCTTTTATACTGCCTCCGTAGATAGTATAATAATGCTTAACAGCTTCTGCAACACCATAGCCAGTTAGCATATCAGCAATGGTATATTTCCTTGATAAATCTGGAGAGAACTTTTTGTTTTCTATTATTTTAATAACCCCAAGTCTGAGTTGACCGATTCTATTAATCTTATCTGCTTCAGTGGGTTTAAAATGTCCGTTAAAAATACCTTCTTGAGGATGCCATACACCACAGTCTTCGGTAATAGGAATGACATCTTTATCTGCGTCTACATTTAAATCCCCTCCAGTGCCATAATAATGTTTTAATAATGGGGTAACTGCTTTATACCATCGTTCTAAAACACCTCTTTTTCTTGGATCGTTTGGATCAAAATTAATTCCAGATTTTGCACCACCTATTGAAGGACCTGATACGGTAAATTTAACCTCCATTGTTTTAGCTAATGAAAGGACTTCATTCATATCCAGTCCTTTTCTCATTCTTGTGCCTCCTCCTGCTGCACCACCTCGTAGTGAATTAATAACTGCCCAACCCTCAGCTTCAGTCTCCGGATCCTTCCAATTGAAAACTATTTCTGGTTTTTTTTCTTCATATTTCTTTAATAAGTCCTTCATTAACAGCTATTTATTTTTAAAGGTTTGAAGTAATTACATCTTTACCAAATTAAGTAAAAAAAACACTAATCTGAGATATTTTCATTAAATATTTTTCCTGAAGAATGATTTATTTTTGCTCCGGTTACACTTGATAAACAATTAATTTTATCATCAATTTTTAACACCCCAAGTAAAGAAAAAATCAGAGCCTCTTTATAATTAATAATATCATCTGGAGGAATGATAATTTGTGTATTGGAATGAATTTGAATTCTCTTAAGTAAAAAATCATTATAAACACCCCCACCTGTAAATAAAACATTATTAAAAGGATGAATAATAATCGATATTTGCTGGGAAATATGCTCAATAAATGTCCTTAAAACATCTTCTACATCTAACTTATAGTCATCAAATAACGGGTAAACATATCGGAAAACCCACTCTAAACCTAATGATTTTGGTGGCTTTCTTGAATAATAATCAAGTGAATTTAAATCTTCTAGCAACCCTTCATGAACAGACCCTTTAGAGGCAATAATTCCCTTATCATCATAATCTAATCCAATTTTCTTAGAATAATAATTCATAACAATATTAACTGGACAAATATCAAAAGCGATGCGGTTATCCCCATATTCATAAGAAATATTTGCAAAGCCTCCTAAATTTACACAAGCTTCATATTCTGAAAATAATATTCTGTCACCTATTGGGACGAGAGGAGCTCCTTGGCCTCCTAACTGAACATCTTGAGTTCTAAAATCAGAAACAGTAGTACAATTAGTTATATTAAAAATTTGCTGACCATCACCAACTTGAAATGTTATTCCATTGTCTGGCTGGTGCAACACAGTATGACCATGAGATGCAATAAAATCTATAGAAGTGATTTTATTTTGAGAAATAAATTCTTTCGTTTTATTTCCCAGGTACTGCCCATAATCATAATCAAGAACGAAAAGGAGTTCTGTATCTAAATGAATTGAGTTTTTTAATCTAGCCTCCCAGAATTCTGAATATTTGATCGTATTTGAATGTATTATTTCGAAGTCACTATAATCATTTTTATGGAACTTAACATATACAATATCCAACCCATCTAGGGATGTTCCGGACATCAATCCAATTGAATAAATATAGTTGACATTCATATCCGTAAAAATATGAAATGTTTGTTGAAAATATGCTAGTAAAAAAGTATATTTGAGCTCTTTTTTTACGAATTCAATAACACAAATACTGAATGGATTTTAATCTTACCGAAGAACATTTAATGATTAGAGATGCAGCCCGTGATTTTGCGCAAACAGAATTACTTCCTGGAGTCATTGAAAGAGATAACAAGCAAGAATTCCCTAATGAGCTTGTAAAAAAAATGGGAGATTTAGGTTTTTTAGGGATCATGGTTGATCCAAAATACGGAGGAAGTGGAATGGATACTTTTTCTTATGTTTTAATTATGGAAGAGCTATCAAAAATAGATGCATCAGCTTCTGTAATTGTATCCGTAAACAACTCTTTAGTCTGTTATGGAATAGAGCAATATGGTTCTGAAGAACAAAAACAAAAATATTTAACAAAATTAGCAACAGGAGAATATATAGGTGCATTTTGCTTAAGTGAACCCGAAGCTGGTAGTGATGCTACTTCACAAAGAACTACTGCTATAGACATGGGTGATCACTATGTTTTGAATGGTACAAAAAACTGGATTACCAACGGTGGTCGTTCTGATGTGTATTTGGTAATAGCCCAAACAGATCGAAACAAAGGACCTAAAGGAATCAACGTTTTTATTGTAGAAAAAGGAATGGATGGGTTTGACATTGGGCCAAAAGAAGATAAACTTGGTATTAGAGGTAGTGACACACATACACTTCAATTTAATGACGTAAAAGTTCCAAAAGAGAATAGAATTGGTGAAGATGGATTTGGTTTTAAATTTGCCATGAAAACACTTTCTGGTGGACGAATTGGTATTGCTGCTCAGGCACTTGGTATAGCTTCTGGTGCTTATGAATTAGCTTTAAAATATTCTAAAGAAAGAAAAGCTTTTGGAACGGAAATTTGCAACCATCAAGCTATAGCCTTTAAATTAGCAGACATGTATACAGAAATCACTGCGGCACGTCATCTAGTAATGAAAGCAGCTTGGGATAAAGACCAAGGAAATAATTATGATATGTCTAGTGCAATGGCTAAATTATATGCATCAAAAGTAGCTATGGAACATACTGTAGAAGCTGTACAAATTCATGGTGGTAACGGATTTGTGAAAGAATATCATGTAGAAAGATTAATGCGAGATGCAAAAATCACCCAAATCTATGAAGGAACTTCAGAAATTCAAAAAATTGTGATTTCTAGGAGCCTAATAAAGGGTTGATGGTAATTGTATTAAAAAGAAAATAATTTCAATCAAATTTTATATCATATAACTGAAGCCCTGACCCAGGAGCAATAGTTCTTAGAAATTTTCTATCATTATCTTCTTTTAAAGAATTGATGATAAAATCAAGAGATATATTGTGTTTGCCTAGCTCAACTAAAACGCCCATCATTAAACGTATTTGATATCTAAGAAAACCAACACCTCGTACTTTAAGCACATAACTAGTTTCAGGAAAGAAATTTGCAGTCAAAATAGTATTTTTCTCAATAACACAAGAAAGTATATCGCGTTTAAATACAGTATTTTCAGAAGGCTCTGTACAGTACTTATGAAAATAATGAGTACCCTCAAATAGTTTTGCTCCTTTTTGCATCAATTCAATATCTAGGATATCTTGAAATCCTACTAAAAGTGCTGCTGAAAAAGGATGATTTTTTGTTCCATGAGAGAAATAATAATGATATTCTTTTAATTTTGATGATTGTATGATGTTGAAAGGCTTTGAAATATTTTTTAAAGTAAGTACTTTTAAATCTGAGGGAGCATTAAAATTAAAACTCTTCAGAAATTCTTTCTCTTCTAACAACTCATTTGTAAATAATTGAAAAAAATAGGTGTTTGCAGAAACTTTAGAATCTGTTCTACTTGATCCTAAGGTCTTAAAATCTTTATTTTTAAAAACAAATCCTAACGTTTTGTCTACTATTTCATGTAAGGACATCACATTTTTTTGTTTTTGCCAACCATGGAAACGAAAACCTAAGTATTGAATAGAAATAAGATAAGAGTTAGAATATTTCATGTTGATAAATATACTCCAAAAAAAAACCTCATTCGTTAGAATGAGGTTTAAAATAGATACTGATAGTATCAGTATAAAGAAAGGCAGCGACCTACTCTCCCACATAAATGCAGTACCATCGGCGCTATTGGGCTTAACTTCTCTGTTCGGAATGGGAAGAGGTGAGCCCCAATGCTATAACCACCCTAAGCTGTTTGAGTTGCTTAAACTCTAAAAGTTAACATATTGGTTT
>Ga0206124_10001361_pt1 | contig 19367 bp, 15 predicted proteins | sample Helgoland_Spring_3_FD_148671 | JGI IMG/M metagenome (GOLD analysis project Ga0206124, IMG submission 148671) | Pelagic subsurface seawater microbial communities from Kabeltonne, Helgoland, North Sea - Helgoland_Spring_Bloom_20160321_2 | ecosystem: Environmental > Aquatic > Marine > Epipelagic ... | reverse complement strand
GGGGTAAATCTCTTCTTCGCCTTCTGTAGGTGTCGTTGGCTGAGCATTCGTCCACTCGTTCTTATAGTTTCCATAATCCGGATTGCCTGTCAGATCATGAATTTGGACGTAGTTATCTCCATCAACGTTAACTGGCTGCAAGCCAACAGTATGCGTAATACCTTTTACCTCATTAGTCGTACTGCTGGTTATAGTTTGATAGTCATATACGGATTCTTGAACAATTTCATAGGATCTAGTTGATATAATAGTGTCCTGTACTGTCTCTGTAGTACCTCGTGCAGCATATGTTGCTTCGCCTGATGTTGTAACAAGACCAGAACCGTGCTCGTTTGTTGGACTGTCACTGAAACGCAATCGCTTAGTACCGGTTCTAAATCTTATCGAATCATCATTTGGAATTCTAAACTTGCAGTACAAATCACCATCTGCATTTGTTACTATGTTAGCTCCTTCGGTTCCTGTAGCTACATAGCTAGAGTTGGTAGGAGTAATATAGCTGCTAACCGCCACACCATCGAAGAAAGCATATATTCTAGCATTGGGCCTGAAACCTCGGCCTTCAACTTGAATAACACGAGAGCGCATAAAGGGAATTATGCTCGTGTTGATTACCTTGGGCCCAAGTCTTTCTGTTGTTGTAGTAGGAACAGCACTTGTTCTGATGCCAGATCTTGTTTGCTTCTGGAAGGTGTTGGTGACCGATTGACCGATCTGTGCGACATTGAGAACTCTTCCGAGAGAGCCTTGAGCATCTCCGACAGGTGTATTTGATAATATTTGAGGTTTGAAATCAGTTGGATCTGAAGTTTCGCTCCATGATGCACCAGCACCGGTACTGTCAGTCCAGTTGCCCCAATCTGTAGTCCATGAATCTGCCATAGCAGCAATGTTATCATTGGTATGGTCAAAGTTGATCTGTAGATCTGGAGAATTGACTGTATCGACCCAGAAATCATGATCTGGATTCAATGTTACTTTAGCTAAAAAGTTCCAGAACAAACCAGCTGCATTACGAGACGTTGAAGCGTATTTTTGCTCAACAACCTTTTTGTGAGCATACTTCAATGTTATCAACTTACCAGTGGCAGGCGTATAAACGGACGATATGGTTCCTGTAGAACTGCTATCAGCACCTGTAGCTGTCGACGAGGAAGCGAATGTGCCTTGAACACCTTGCAAATATACTCTTCGGCCAACTTGATATATTACGTTACCAGAAGCTGCTCCAGCTGTTATTGTTTCACCGACTGTGAACGTATCTGTTCCACCAACAGTCAATCTTGCATCAGGTGGACCAATATACACGTTGGAACTGTTGGCTGACTTATAATCTAAGTTTATATTTGTAGTACTGAAAGGTGGCCGTAACTCGCCTCTATTTTTATCGATAGAAACTTTATAATCCGGATCCAGCACATTGCCAATATTGTGGCCAGAGAAGCTGTCAACAATTGCTCCATTCTTGAATCTATCTATTCCAGTATTTGAAGCAAACTTCAGATTTGCAGCTTCGTTTTCCAAGAACGATAAACGAGTAAAATATTCGACTCTGTCTAGTCGGTCTCTTATCTTACCAATGTCTGCCATCGTGTATCTTTCAGTTCTGGCAGGAGCTAACGTACAAGCCTGATCAAAACGATTATATTGCTGTGCAACTCGTGTCGAAAGCGAAGGATAAGGAGATACGTCAAGTTTAGCCAGAACCAAATGATCATCAGGCGGAGCTGGATATTCTGGTGTTATGCTTGAGCCGCCAGACGTGATCTTCAACGCACCTTTAGATGATAACGAAACAACATCTCGTCGAGGTAAATAGAAATCAAGATCGGCCGTCAACGTTTCGTTCGGTGCAAGATACCTCAAGCCATTAGCAACAGTATCGATAGTTGTGGATGTTGCAGGATTGACAGAAGCTGATCCAACCGCCGTAGTATTAGTTGCTGTATCTGTTATTCGTGGTCTGATATCTATTGTATTTCTAAGATCGTAAGTTTCACCAGTTGTCTTTGATCTATACAACGGTATCTCTTGTGTTGTTATAGCCGTTGTGTTAGCAACATTCGAATCATCGATAGGATATGAGTCTACGCTGAAATATCCAATACCCTGAGAAGTAACATGGGTGAAGAAGTCCATCTTAACGAGATACACATCACCTGCTGATGCAGTCTTGTTAGGTGCAAGTTTTAAACTTCCGTGCTTATATAAGTTATCAGTTTGTCCACTGCCGAGTAAGAAGTCAGCCGTTACATCCTCACCTTCAGTTGCTGTTGTGAACGCTGAGTTACCTGTCTTTTTTCTAACTGATTGAATTTTATGAACGTCTGAAAGTCCCAGGTTCCATGGACCTGTTGTGTTGTTACTTCCATCAGACTGATTTACAGTCAATTGAACAAATCGACCTGAGTTATATGCTTTTGTAATTTCTTGGCCATCGGCCTTACTCAGCTCAGCTACTACTGTAGCTGATACAGTAGCACCAAGTGATTCATGTATATTGAATGTAGCAGACGTTTGCGAAACTGCATTGATCTGCCTGTCTGATCCATCGCCACCAACGCCAGCCATGTCTATAACTTGACCAGGGAAAAACTTCTTAATTATTGCTTGGGTCGTGTATGCACCTGACGCATTTTCAACTGTACTAATTGTGGAGGATGCTACACTTGATACAGTCATTGTCTGTGAAGATATAACTATCTTATCTCCGACATTGAACTTAGTATCAGCATTGGTAAGTCCAGTAATTGTGTTTGCACCAGAACCAATTGATCCTGTATCGACTGTACCAGAACTTGCAGCAGTGCCGTTGAGAACCACATGAAAATTGGTTCCAGCTATCGTGTCGCTAGCTACACCAGAGAACGTATATCGTTCATCTGGTGAACCAGTTGCAATACTAAATGCACCATCTGTGGCTATTGTAACATCGAAGTTTTTAAGGAATTTGAAATTAGTGTCGACATTGCCACCATCATCTCGCAATGTCTTAACATCAGAAACTGGCAGAGGAAACAAAGCCTTGTTGAAATCTGTTTCTGTTATAGACGCTACGCCAGCCGAGTTAATAATATCTGCAACAGCATTAGCTTGCGAAGCACTTGAATTGTCGACATGGATACTTCTGGCAGTTGTAAAAGGACCACCGGTCATGTTTACATCGTAAAGATATAGCTTGTATCTAGCGCTCGCTGATCCTTTAGTGCCAGAGATGTGCTCGACAGCTCTTACTCTTGCTGTTCCTATCTCAGCACCTGCCAATGAGGTGCTTGACGAAAACGTATCTGCAGAAATAGTATTACTGAATTCGTTTCTTATGGATACAACCTTGTGAGTGTTAACATCCCAAACACCAGAGGCTTCATGAATCGTTACGTAGTTACCGTAGTTAGGTGTAACATTGACTTGCTCGAGCGACTCTGTGTCTGTAGCCTTAAGAACATTAACAGGAATAGAGGCTAGTGTTTCTATCTCGTTGCCTTTGACATAAGCTCGTCCTGGCTCCATTTCAACAACCAGCTTGGTGGATACGCCACCATTGCCAGATGTATACTTGCCAAAGTTGTTAGCTTGGTTGAGATGTTCATTTAATCTCAACGACATGCCCTGTACAACAAAACTACCTGCTGTATCAAAATGTCGCCTGGCGAGCGTTTCATTGACTGTTGAGTAGTTTGGCTTTGGCTCGTTTTTAACTGGTATACCACCACGAATCTCTACAAGTTTAACAAAATTTGAACTTGTATCTCCGTTGATGGGATATTTTGCCAACGTCGCAGTAAGTTTTAAACGATTTGCACCAGGGGCTGTATAGTTATAAGAACCATTGGCTGGATCAAGCAACGTGTCATCGGAAGTATAATCGACAATTGACTCTGTTACATCGTAGCCTACAAAATAGGATCCTGATCGATTGTATTTGCTCAGTACAATAGATTGTTCCGGTACACGTATAAAATGATCTTTAGCAAAAATGATACCTTCAGACACGATCATTCTGGAACCGTGACCAGTGCTTGACGTTGTTGTTATTACGTTAGCAGAAAAACCACCAGTGGTGGAATTGATTACCTCGCTTGAACTGAAAGTAACATTGCCCGTTGTGTTAGCACCACCGGTATCGATATACTTGACGAACAAGGTTTTCATGTCTGGATCCGCTGCTTCTGATCCATCAGCCGTGTCAAGGACTACAGCAAGGACGTTAGATGTTGCACCTCTAACTTGCAAATCTTTGAAGTTTGCAGCAACAACAAGCGAAGAATTAGCGCTTCTGTCTTGCAGTCTAACAAAAGATACAGGTTCTGTTTTATAATCGCTACCTTTTATCACCGAACCTTCAATATAAATGCTCTCAGCAAATCTATCAATCTGATTTTGTAATATACTCTGTGTTTGAATTAACTCACGGCCTTGAACAGCTAAACCTGGACGATATAGTACCCGATGATAATTTTTGGTTTCATCAAAATCATCGTAGTACGGATCAACATTTAGGTTTGTTGATAATGTAACTGTATTTGTATTAGCCGCCATCTGTTATACCGTTAAAATCTCATTGTTAATTTAATGTCTTCAACCTGATCTGGAGAACGTGCTGAAGGACTTCTATGTTCTGCATAAAGAACATCGCCAGAATAAAGTTGCAACTCGCCTGTTGTTATACCGTTTACATTTGCTGTGACAGAGCTAGTGTTACCAGTCAATGTTTCTAAATTGGCAAATGATCCGTTTATATCTGTAACTTTTATAAAACCTTTTGTGCTTGTTGAATTGGTATTAGAAAAAGAAATTACCCGACCAATTGCACCTGATGTACCACCTGTTATAATTTCGTCTTGACTATATATGCCGCCTGTTATACCGGTCAATGTCAATGTCGTAGTCTGATCATAAGCAGACGTGTTTGCTGAGTTGCCATTAGCTTCAAGAGGATTCTTCAGCAATCCTAAAATTCTAAAATCGTTGTTTGACGGAAAATTATTTGCTTCTGTTCCAGTCAATCTAATATTAATCATGACGTTGTGACCTGCAAGCTCACTTACAGGATTACTTCCATGGCCACCTAGAGGAGCCACTCTAGGATCGAGAGTTACTCCTGTTCCATTGTTTGCAGAGACTGTTGCAGCAGCTCTGGAATAATTTGTTCCAGTGTTGATAATATTTATCTTAGTTACCTGGCCAGAGGCAACATTGGCATACGCTAATGCACCAGATCCATCACCAGTAATTGTAATCTTCGGTCCTATATGAAACGTACTTGACGAATTAGGTACAGTTGTAAATCCTGTGTTTACTGTTACAGTTTGTGTAGCAGCAACATAATCTATCACATCTCTTATTTGTCCAGCACCCAATCCGGAAGATATAAAAATAGAGGAACCGGTATATTCGTCATCTTCCGTGCTAGCACCAGAATCTATAATTAACGATGTACTGTTAGTAACACTTGAAAGCGTGTTTGCTCTGAATAAATAACTCGAACCATTAGTTACAACATCAATAATTTCTATAGCACCATTGACTGCTGCTTGCTGAACATCCCATTGCGCACTGCTATCATCAGCAGTTAATGTTTTCACAGGAATATATGAAGGTGTTTGAAATTTAAGTATTTCAGCAGCTGTCAACGAATACATAAACTTCCAGATGTATCCGTCAGATGTTGTTATGTTAGACGTGCTTGTGCCTGTTGGCTTTACAGTGGAGGATCCTCCTCTGTTATTAAACATGCACTTATAAACATTATTGTCGTCAGTCAAAACAAAATAACGACTGTCGTACATATTTGAATCATTGTTGTCAAACTCAGAATATACTGTACCAGTCGTCCAATCATATCGCCTGACAGCAAATGTCATGTCATTGGTGCTAACTTTTTTGGCTGCCAACATATTCCGCCAAGGATTATATCTGATGTCAGATAGTGTATCTTGGGGCGCAGGGGGAGTATCACTATTTGGCCATGTTTGAATACGACCAATGTAGAGATACAACCTGTCTGGAGACGTTTCTGTAAATGCTTCCTTAAAATTTTCAGCATTGTACAATCTGAACCGTCTTGTTATTAGTGCTGGCATTTATAACTCCAAATTATCTAACTATTTATATCACTCTACTGTCGGTTCACCAACCTGTGGAACCGTTATACCATCATTAAATGTATTACTTTGTAGCTGCGATGCTGTGTTCGAGCTATATTCTTGTACCTCGAACTCGCCAAGCGTGAAAGTATCATCAAAAACAATTGATGTTAATGTAATTGTTGACTCGAGAGCCGGTGTTCCAATTTGTAAAGCTGAAGGTATTGATATCAGGGAAGCTCCGCCAATTTCAACAACAAACACATTATCGAAAACTGCTACATCAATTGTAGAGGCAATAGAGCTAGGACTGATTGTTTGATTAAGCTGGTTGTCAATTTCAAAAGCTGCTGTAGATGCAATTGCTCCAACTGGTCCCATAATGTGTTCAACACTAAGCGCACCAAAGGACGTATTGGCTTGGAAACCAACGTTGTCTATCAAAAGGTATGAGTATGAGTCAGCAACAAGTGATAACGAGATGTTTGACGATATTCTGTGATCGCCAAACATTATTGTTCCTGCGCTATGAGTTACATTTTTTACTATTTCTCTGTAAGCATCGACAGTTTGGGTTGTTCGTAACGAATATGAAAATTCTTGATAGTAGTAGTTGTCTTGAATTTTATTGTTCCACGACACAAAACCTTTCGTGTCCGTATATTTTCCTGGATACGTAACAATACCTGAAACAAGCGGTGCTGCAATAGCATTTTCTGCTGCTGGGTTAGTTGTATTGCTGATAGTAATCAGATCGGATCTGTTATAACCTGAACCAAAAGCGTCAATAAGTACATTGGTTAATGAACCAGCAACTAATTCAGCACCCAGCTGAGCATTGTTACCCTTGAATCCACCAGCGCCATCAGGAGCTCTCAGATCAAATATTTCCGAGTCAATAGCTGATACGCTTGGAGCAACAGTATAGTTCGATCCACGTGTGATACTGTTTAGCGCTGATATTGTACCAACAATTGTATTTGATGTTCCCAGTGCAGCACTAAGAACAGTGCCCGAGTTTGCTATAGATAAGTTTGCACTGATAGTTCCAGTGTTTGATGTAATATATGTGTTGGCGTCAATCTGAGTTCCGCTCAAATCGGAAATGGTATCGTCAAATGTTTTTAATATTTCAGGATTAGATATTGCTGAAACTTCAAACGATGCACCAGATCCATCACCACCAGTTATTGACACAACTGTTTCATTGACTCTATAGCCACTACCACCATCTGTAATGGTTGGGGATATTGATTTTCCTGATGTACCAGTTACAACACCGCTTGCTCCTGTACCAGACGCACTCGTAAAAGATACTCTATCACCGTTTGTATGTTTTGCACCACCAAACTGAATCACGACACCTTGTAGTGGACCAGTTGAAGAAATAACTACACCACTCAATGTGTTTGCTGCGTTCTTGACTCTCTCATTATCATTGAAAGTTCCAGCAATGCCTGATAGAAACAGTTCAAAAACATTTATTCCTGTTTCCAACGTACTGGTAACCCTCAGTACCTTTGCAGTTGCTCCTGACACCGTGCCAGTAATATTTTCACCGCCCATGTCTTCCAAATTTCCATCAAAAGGCGCTGCAAGACGGATAGATGTTTCTTTAACCCATCTACCATCTGAAACTTTGAGGATGTCCTGACCAGGATAGTAGAACTCTATCTCTTCATCATAAAGAACACGAAACAACAGCTTATAAGCGTTTTCTGAACCCTTTGATTTGTAGAATTCATGAATTCGTTGATACAGCAGCTTTTTATCTGCAAGAACTGATTTTGGAAAATCAGCAAGTATTTCTCTTCTAAACCAGTCAATGAATTCATTTTGAGTTCTGTCAATGTCAGCATATTCAAGAAGATTCTTTGAACGGTCTGTAACCTGGTTGTTAGTTTCCAACCACTCATAGTAAGCACGAATGAATGCTTGGAACTTAGGACCTTCAGTATCTAGAAACTCTGGTAACGAGCTTCTAACAAGAACTGACGTTTTTTTATCAGTAGCCATTTATTAATATACCGCTGAGTATAGACCAACTGTAGCGCTCTGACTATTCAAAGCAGCTGTTGTTGTCGAAGTTCCTGTTGTTGTTACGTTAGATACTGATGCTTCAAGATTATTTGTTTCTGCATTGACTACGTTAATTCTTGCATTGCGGAACAAAATAATTTGATTTCTTTGAGGTTTGATATCATCAATGTCAGGATCAACCAAAAATGTTATAGCATCACCTTCATAAGCAGAAATCAATATATCATCAATTGTTATTCTGCCAGTTGTGTAGTCTACTTTTCCTGCATTTTTATTAACATATGTCCTTTGATTGCCAGCACCAAGCGTATAAATTCGCAATGCTTTATTTCCGTCATCATCAAAAAAGCAAGGCCGGCCTTGGTATGTGAACGATGTTGATGCAACAGCATACATGTGATCCTTGTGCGGATGATATATTCTATTGTTGAACGATATGTTGTATCTAGCCGATGTTGTAGTGATAGGTTTGTTTTCTTTTTCTAATTTAACATCAATCCTAGTGCTTTTTATTGCTGAGTTAACATTGCCAATATCAATAGCAAGATCAGAGTTTATATAATCCTTACCAAACAGGTTCAAATTGTTGGTTTCGAAACTCGTAAGAATACTTTCTATACCAGACGCAATGCCAGATGCTGTCGATGTTGTATCGTCTGGATCGTACGTTACATTGATCGCAGGTCTTATATACAAATACGTTGGATCTACAACCTCCGTATCAATAGAAAGAATTGTTTTGTCTTTCAAGTAATTTTTAATCTCGTTCTTGCGGTTATCAGATATGTAAAGACCACTCTTTGGTTTGGTCGATATAAATGCTTTACCGTAGATAGGTGGATCATTTTCTTCTCCACCCCATACCGAAACTGCTTGCAAGTCTGTGAAGTAGGATAGTATTGAAGTTCTGAAATCAGCTGCAGTCACAACTCTGTTTTGCGCTGTGTAAGATCTTGGAGCATTCAGCTTTATAGAATCGATTGTTTCTCTGTTTGATCCATTAGTTGATGCGATTGTTGATCTCAGTGTATAATTAGAATATCCACCCATGGTCGTGGAAGATGTGAAGTTATTAGCTCCAACAGAATCCAAACCGGTTGACACTCTATAACCCACAAGAACAATGTTACCATCGTTTACTTGCTTGCTGATTACATTGTCTCCGAACTTTACTTCATAACGACCATCTTCATTTTCGCTCAAGAAGTATGCTCTTGAATTAGCAGTGAGACCAGTTATGTCAGTGCTTTGCGTCCATGTAGTTGTGGTTGTGTTGGAACTTGACTCTTGTACTCTGACTGTAAGATATGTTGTATCAACATTGTCGTTTGGTATCACATATCGCACAGGCGAAGCAGAGCTTACAGTAAATCTGTGAGTAAGTGGTCGGCCTTCAACGACTGGCAGTTTGCCTGAATACACACCACTCGCATTTGCATTTACGACGAGAGATTTAGGATTGGTGTATACGTAGTTTCTTCCATCTACGGAAGCTGAAAATACAGTGTTAGCATCAATAGTAATAACGCTTGGACTTCCGCCAGGAGATATAGTTACTTGGATTTCAGCCTCAGGGCCAACTACTGACCTCGGTGTGTATCCAAGCATCTTAGCTTTTGAAACAACGTTGCTTCTGATTTGAGCAGAATCAAGAAACATTTCGTTTCCTACCATGTTAAGGTAGAACGAGTTTCTGTAAGTGTTGTACGCAAGAAGATTCAAAAGAATCTGCATTGTTGAAGACTCGTAATTGTAATCTCCAAGTTCTGTTTGGTTTGACAAAAACGTTTTGAGATCGTTTTTGATTCCGTCAAAATCAACACTTGTTAGTTGTAGTGCGTTGTTAGCGGCCATTTATCTTGTTCTCTCTATTTCTAAGCCGACCTCGACAGGCCTTGCATCATTAACAATGAAAAAACTAAGGCCGACTTGCACTCTGTTTGAGTCTGGTCTTGCGACAACTGTAATGTCGCTGATCGTAACTCTTGGCTCGTAATTTTCTATTGCTGTTTGTATGTCTCTTTCAATGTTAGCTTGTTCAATGGTATCGAAACTCTCAAATAGTCTATTTTTTACATCTGATCCAAACAATGGATCATAAGGACGCTCGAATCTGTTTGTCAGTATTAGATTTTTAATAGCGCTAACGACAGCTTCAGCATTCTTTTTTACAGTCAATTTTCCAGTAACAGGATGAGGAGTCATAGAGATACCTAGATCGCTAAAGCTGACCTCTTTTGATATTGGATTAATTGAACCGGAGCTTGCCATCTGCCGTCCTTTTTATACTATTTATCACTGTTTTTAATATCTTGTATTTCTTTTCTTCGTTCTTTTGTAAACTTAGCAATCTCAGTTAGAGCTTTACGAGCTCTTGTTCCCGCTGCTTTGTTTCCGTTTTCAAATTTTTCGTTTTCTGCGAGGTATGTTTCGTAAAATGAAACAAGCATTTCGTGTGTCATATTTTACTCCTATTATCCAAATGGGGTTGGACCAGTTACTGATCCTGTTGGGGCTGATATATGTGTGTGCTTCATAATATTTAATGCACTAGCTGCGCTTGTTTTGACTATCGGTGATAATGTTGTACCAGTTATATTTGTACGAGATCTAATTGTACCTGATGTCAGAGTTATAGCACCTGATGGCGCTACTAATTCATATCTACCAATAACATTAAACCTTGTGGCTCCTGTAACAGTAGCAATGTCGCCACCGGCTATAATATCTACAACTCTACCTAGTCCGTAAGTATAGGTTCCTGCCATGGTAACGTTGACGTCTTTGTTACCTCCGACAGCCAAGTAATAGTCACCGCCGACTGTCATTGTGTAATTTTTTGTGATGTTTTGATTCAGATTGCCATCGACTGTCAAGTTTACATCGCCTTTGACGTACATATAACTCGTACCACATACTATTTCATAATTATCACCTACGACCTTTACAATCTTGTCTCCACTCGGAGAACGTCTTTCCTCATAACCACCACTAGTATCATAAGTAACCTGTCTTGATTGATCAGGTTGCTTGTAAATGGTTTCTGTAATGAAGCCAGCTTCGGAAGATAGAGTCTGCACATATGGGTATGTTTTATCTTTTGGCTCTTCTGGCTCATCCCATGTTGACTCCTTGAATACATCGTATGGTATATCCGTTACTCTTTGTTTTTCTCTGACCTGCGATTGAAACGAAGGATATCCTTCTTCAACACGCCCCGCCCGAGGCAGCTCCGATTCACCATTCTTTCCGTCACCGTCAAATTTGTAACCAGGAACCTGACCAACGACCATTGGCCTTTGTGCATCTTCGCCGTCTATAAAGAAACCAAAAACCCAAGTTCCTTCTATCAATCCTGATGAAGGTGCAGGAGGAGCAGTTACTGGTTGAATAGTTTGAGCCCAAGGCAATCCTTCTGTAGGAAGTTCGCTTTTGTCATTAGGATGCCAACCAAAGCATCTAATTTTCACGCGTCCAAGTTTCAAGGGATCGTCGCGATCTTCAACGACCCCCATAAACCATATAAAATTGTAACCTAAAAAATCTGGTTTAAAATCAGCCATAATTAATCTCCAGCTTGAGCCTGCTCAATAAGTTTATCTCTCGGATCAAGTTTTTTCAAATCTGTAGCATTAGGCTTTTTGAAATTTCTAAATTTACTTATAGCGTTTATTATTGCAATAAGTTTTTGTGCTGGCTCCGGAGCAAATCTTGAAAGAAATTCGACAGGATTATTTTCAATGTCTGTCACTAATTTTTCAACAGATCTTTCAAATCCCGAAACAACGTTAAAGTCTTGTCCAGTAAAAGTCAAGCCTTGGGAAATAAGATTTAATACAAAACTAGCAACATCATCAGTGAAAACAGGATTGCCATTTACGTCTTTACCAAATGACTCTTTGACACATTCAAGGTTGGTGACGTAGTCACCGTTTTTGGTGAGTCTATTGCTGACTGCTGTGACAAGAAACTTTGCATCGTTACCATAATACTTTATGTACGTTGAATATTCTTCGTTGGTCGGTATTCGGATTGTAATGATATGACCAGGAACAATATTCAGATTCGAAGGAACAGTAATGGCTATTCCATGCTGCTTTATCGAGGCCTGCTGTACTATAGAATTTGTTACGTGCTTATATCTTTCAGTTGAAAAGTATGTTTGCGAGTCGTTGTCCGCAGTTAATCTACCATCGAATGTTTGATTTTGTTTAACTGTGTTTAAATTATCATATATCAATCTGTTGTGTGATGGACCACCTGCACCTTGGCCAAGTATATTATTGACGTTGGTTCTTATTGTAGGTTTGCCACCTCCTTGAATGTGAGGTACCGCATTAAAATCTCTTGCGTAATTAAAATCAACCTCTGTAAAGTTTTTGGTCAACGGATCGATAACCATAGTTTTATTGTCGTACAGTCCTTCTCTCAACGAACTTAACGTATCTACCGTGTCAAGGAAAGTAAAACCTATAACAGACTTTCTTATACCTTCTACTGTTCTTTGAGCTTTCTCTGTCGACGGATCGCTGAATTCATATTGATAATCAAACTCTTGCTCTGCATCAAACAAACTTGCAAGGGTTCTAAAATTATATCCCTCTCTGGTTTCATAGAACAGGTAATGGGATTTTTCTCCATAATTAACAGATCTACTATGTTTACCAACGTGTTGAATTATCTCAAAAGGATTGTGACCGGTACCAACAAAAGGGACAACGTTTTCAGTTGGTTCAATGAAAATAGGTTTGTCTGAATTCGGAGATATGTACTGTTCATAAACATCTTGTACAACATCAGAACCCAGCTTGTCTTTGTAATATGGACTTCTATTTTGAACAGCATTCTTTTCTAACTCAAAAGACGTTGCTTTCAAAATATACACATGAGCATCGCCAGCTATTTTTCGTCGATCACTCAACTTATATAATTTGAAAAGAAGAGACTTTCGGTATCCAAGGCGAGCTGATCTGCCAGTAAAATCAATTATTATCTGCTCTTGGCCAACAATTGGAAGCGAATCGACAATACCAGACGCATCTCTGATTACGAAGTCCGCACTCATGAAGTTGCGGAATATACTTTCGTATATTGTGAACTCTAGTACCAGCTGTGTTATATCGACAGCAGCGCCGTTACCTCCAATAAGAGTTATAGTATGTTGGAGGTCGTCACCATATGGTTTGTCGTGAGCAGCATGATATGCCATTATTCAAAAATAGTTTCCACTTGATTAAGTAAAGGTATGATAAAATCATTAGACAAAAGTTTTATTTCACGCTTCTTATCATTTTCTTCTATTTCGTATTCGTATGACGTTACAACTTTTCTATCCGCAGCTGCTAAAGTGTTGTATGTTTGCAAATCAACCTGATATGATTCTTCTGGTATAATAGTGCTATCAAACAAAACAGATTGTGTTGCTACTATTTGCTCGTAATGGTGTGTTTGACTCATAGCGGTACTAACACTGCCATATTTTTTAGCAATAAAACTTTCAAGAGACGTTCTGTCAAGAGGCCAATCAAATTCTGGGTCAACAACGTTGTTAATAATATGGATTACCCAATCTAAAGAAGCATCATCGTAATATTTAAATGCTATCTGATCAGCTCGTTCACCTTCCTTTACAGAATAATCATAGTAGACAGCTTCCTGTTTTTGAAATGACTCAACAATTTTGAAGCGAGTCATTATATTCGTAAGAACTGTATTGTTATTGTTCTTCTTTAGATCGTAGTTGACTAAAGGAAAAGGTCTAAAATAGAAAGCCATTATCTACCCTGCCTTATTTCTTTTTTCGTAACAATTGAAGTTTCTCTAAACGACATGTCTATACTCACACTGTACGGAGCATTTGTTTCTTCAAAGAAATAAGGAGCTCCTTCACCGTTGTAGTTAACTGTAAAGTTTGTGAGAATTGAATCCCCAAACTCAAACAAATAATCACCCGCACGAAGTTGTATTTCGAATTGAGAAGGGTAGTTAAACAAATGGTCTTGTGCTTTGTATTCGGGAGACATATGATACTTGAAGTTTCGAATCATGTCTCGTATTGTATCACTTTCTTTTTTGCTTTTTGCTACAAGTTTATAGTTGAAATTGTGCTCTCTAAAGTTCACGCCTGTAAATATGTTAGCAATGTGAGGATTTCTTGCTATACCCAAACCAAGCAAAGCGCCTTGTCCTATATTTCCAGCAGCTGCACCGAGAGCTGCCCCAGGCGCTCCGCCTATTATTCCTCCTAAAATTGCAGCAACATCTGTTTGTCCAGTAACTGCTACACCGAGATTTGCAAGTATACCTCTAATGCTTTCTGAATCAAGCGTATTTTCATTTTCCATAGCTTGTTTTATACTTGCATATAAGGATGTACTAGGATCGTTTTGAACTCCTTGTGCAATATTTCTAGCTTCGACACCTAAAGGCCCTATACCAGGCGTATCGTATTGAGCGTTGTATGCTGTAGCTAAATTTGCTGGTATTGGCAAAGCAAAAGAATGCGAAGGTAAAGAGACGTTGATGCCGACCCCTTCAAGAGCTTCAAAAAACCCGCCTATTTTGTTTACCGCACCGCTGACTCTGTTAAGTATATTCTGTCGCTTTGATCCAGGAGCAAATACTGATTGTGTTCCGAATTGATTTTCATAAGAACTTAATTGAACTTGCTGCAATTTACTCAATCGATATTCTTTTTTAGCTCTAAATAGTATAAAGTACGGAGACTCGGACAAGTCTTCGGGAAACGTTGTCGTTGTATATTTTGTTCCGACTTCTAAAGAGGCGAGAGGACCTGAAGCTCCGCTACCAAATTCTATTAAAGGCATTTTTTATCCTGTGAGTACATATAAAGGCAAGTATAAGCCAAGAAACCCGTTTAAGTATTTAGGCGATCCAACCAACGTTGTTTATAGAAGCTCTTGGGAAAGGCAATGCATGGTTTATTTTGACAGAAATGATGATATTTTAAACTGGGGATCAGAAGAAGTTGTTGTTCCATATAGGTCGCCTATCGACAACAGAGTTCACAGGTACTTTGTTGATTTTGTGATACAAGCAAAAACCGCTTCTGGCAAGATTGAAACAACACTCATCGAAGTCAAACCGTTCAATCAAACCCAGCCTCCAAAAATACAGAAAAGAAAAACCAAAAGATACCTCACCGAAGTAACTACCTACCTTGTAAACGAAGCTAAGTGGAAAGCTGCATCTGAGTTTTGTAAAGATCGAATGTGGAAGTTTCAAATAATTACTGAAAAAGAACTTAACATAAGATAGATAAATAATATAAAAACGAGGTGACTATGGGTAGGGAGCTTAACGAAGGCAGCGAGTTTATAATACCGCTTAAAAATCTACTAGGACTGATTGGTTTTACAACAGTAGCTGTATGGGCTTATTTTGGTGTGACAGAACGTATCACGTTTTTAGAACACAACCAACAAATGATAAGCGAACAAGTTGATGAAAACTACGAATGGATTAGTGATTTTGAACCGCCATCAGAAGTACAAGACAACATAAGACGAGTACGTGAATTGGAATTAATGTTGAAAGAAATGGAAGTTAGGCTCGAGAGTCTTTCATGGTAGCATACGTATTTGATACCGTTCTCACAAAGGGAATGCAAGCTGGACAAGTTCCAGCTCGTACTCGTGACGCTCGTGATTGGTATCGCAACGCAGCTCGTGATACAAATGTAACACCAAACCGCTTGATGAAGGGAAATCAAACAAAATTTACTCGTAATGCTGAGCCAGGCAACATGCTACTCTTCAATTACGATCCTAAAACAAAAAAGAAGCTACCGTATTACGATACATTCCCTCTAATATTTGTAGTTGGTCCAGCAGCAGATGGATTTTTTGGTTTGAATATGCATTATCTACCGTTAAAACAACGCGCAATGTTAATGGACGCACTATATGAGACAGCGTCTGACAGTCGATATGACGCTGGTACACGATTGAAAATCAGTTATTCGATACTTTCCAGGGCTTCTCGATTTAAATTGTTTAAACCGTGTTTAAAACACTATCTAAACAGCCAAGTAAAGTCAAGATTCATGCAAATCGATTCCGTTGAATGGGATATAGCACTATTTTTACCACTGCAGAGGTTTGTTGGCAGTATTTCTAAGGTTTATCAAGACAGTCTCAGGAAGGCAGGATAATGACATTCAACGTTTCAGACTTCAGAAGTCAAGTAACAGGCGATCAATCGCGAGGAATTTCGAAACAATCGAATTTTGACGTTGTTATCAACCTTCCTTCTAACATTTTAATGTCAGATAGAAGTCGTTCAGCACATAACAGCCTTAAATTTAGAGTAGAATCAGCTGAATTTCCTGGTAGATCAATACAAACAACAAATTACAAATCGCTTGGTTATGGTTTAACATCGAAAATTGGCTATGATGTCGTCTATCCAGACGTATCTATCACTATGCTCTGTGGTGCAGACCTTGGTGAAAAGTCGTTTTTTCATGCTTGGCAGAGTGCAGTCGTCGGAAATCATTCAAGGCAAGACGATATTAAACGTCATCAGAGCCTTGGATACTACAAAGATTACGTTTCATCCGTTGGAATCGTGCAATATAATACGACTGGCCAGCCAACTTACGCTCTAGCATTGGCAGAAGCATATCCTGTTATTGTAAATTCTCTTCCTTTAACGTGGGGAAGCGAAGAGCTTCATAGACTGACCGTACAATTTACTTACAAACACTTCATTGAAGTCGACGAACCGCATCAAGGTGAGGGTGCTAACGTAAATAAATTCAATGCAAGACTCAAATTTAACACTCCAAATCTTGACAGTGTGTTTGATAAAATCGGTTTACCTAATATTGGAGATATATTTAACATACCTGGTTTCCAAAGAGACCAAGTCACCATAAAAGGATCTTCAACTATCAAATCTATTTTTGGCATTTAATTAATAAAGTGAGGTTATAATGTTACCTGATATAAACTCTCCAGAGTTTTCTCTGGAACTTCCTTCCTCTGGCAAATCTATATTTTATAGACCTTTTCTTGTAAAAGAAGAAAAGATATTGCTTATGGCTTTGGAGGGAAACAAAAAAGAAGAAATAGACAATGCTCTGTCTCAAATTTTGACCAATTGTGTGAAATATGATGGCGATGTAATGGATTTACCATTTATTGATCTTGAATATATCTTTGTTAATATCAGAGCAAAATCAATCGATAATATTATTAAACTTCGAGTTGGCCACAAAGACAACACTGAATGTAGTCATCTCACAGAGTACGAAATTGAGATCAACGACTTAGAAGTTGAAAACTTAGACATTGACAACAAAATAATGTTAAATGATTCAGTTGGATTGACGATGAAATATCCAACTTTGAAGACAACAAATTTTATTCTTGAGTCGAGCTCTAATATTGATAACATTTTTTCTACAGTAGCTGCATGCATCGATTATGTCTTTGATAACGATAGTGTTTATGAAAATTCAACTATAGAAGAGAAAATGAATTTTGTCGAAAATATGAATAAACAGCAGTTTGAAAGAGTGATGGAATTCATTAGCAAGCTGCCAACGTTGAAATATGATATATGCTATACATGCGAAGCATGCGGCAAAGAAGAAAAAATTACATTGAGGGGTATGCAGAATTTTTTCGTATAATGCTCAGTCATAACAGTTTGGCAAATATGTATCATACTAATTTTAGTTTGATGCAATACCATAAATACTCCTTGACTGAGCTTGAAAATATGATACCTTTTGAAAGAGATATATACGTTCAAATGTTGCTGGCTCATCTTAAAGAACAAGAAGAAAAGCGTAATCAACGATGATATCACCAGAATTATACGTACAAGAAAGTCAGAAAATTCGCGATGTTCTCGAAGAGAGCAATGACTATCTTGAGCGTATTGTTGAAACCCTTGTATCCTCATTAGACTTTACAAAAGAGTCTGAAAGACAAGCTGCCATTCGAGCTGAAAATGCTGAGCTGGCAACCATTGAAGCTATTCGAGAGGCAAAAGGTTCTGATTTAGAAGCTGCTGGCAACATTGATGGAACAGCAGAAGAAGCAGGCACATCGTTAGGAAGATCACTTTCTGAGAGATTCGGAGGCGGTGACTTTGTAAACCGATTCCGCACGGGCTTATCAGCCGGCCTTGCTGGTCTTGGTGCCAGGCTTTTACGTGGAGGTCCATTAGCAGCAATTGGCGTTGCCTTTGGTGACGAGATAGCAAAATTCTTAGGCGATAGTGTTGGCGACATGCTAGGTGATGCTGGTTTTACTGATAGTACTGTTACTGCTGTTGAAGAAAGTTTGGAAAAATATACAGCTCCAGCTATCACAGGTGCTGGTATTGGAATGGTGTTCAAAAGAACGCTTCCTGGAGCTTTAGCTGGTATCATTATATCAAGATTAGGTTTAACCCAAGAAGATTTTGTGAACACATCTAATAGGATTGGAGAGGAAATAGATAAACAATTTAACTTTGAATTGCCTGCAGCAGAAGATGTAGGTGGATTTTTGGAACAGGGAGCCACTGGTGCTGGTATAGGATATCTTGGTGGTTTGCTTCTTGGTCGATTTAAAATTCCTTTAACTATAGCTGGTTTTATAGCAGACTATCTTGGATTGGATAGAGAGAAGTTGAATCTTTTTGCTGAAGAGACAGCTCAACAAGTTGAGAATTTTTTGGAACCTGTTTCTGAAACACCGGATTATACAAACTTAAACATGCAACGTGATGCAGCAGCTAACTTAGATTTGCCTACTGGTCAAGAAGTTAGAAGATCCTTTACAAGAGATGAACTGAGAGCAACACCGGCCCAACAAGGGGAAGGAAGTGTTTACGATAGACTATCGTTGTGGCAGCGGATAAAAGGAATGGGTCCTCTCCAAACTGATGTGTCTCAGGCTTTTGATGCAGCTGACAATCTTCAAATTAATTATCTATCTAATCCGCTACTTGATATGAATAACTTGCCAAGAATAGCGAGAAGAGAACTTTTAGCTGTATCTAACGACATCATTCCGGAGGTTGGTTACATAGATGACTTTTTAAATATGGATCCAGAGGTTCAACATATTTTTGCAACGTCACAGCAGATACAACATCTTCAACAAGTAAGATACACATCTGAACAAATGCGAATGGCTATCAATCGAGAGCAATCTCAGCTTAATAGACCCGTTGATGTGCAAATCAGACTAGAAAGGGAACAGCAAGAAGCCCAATCAAAAA
>Ga0206124_10001356_pt1 | contig 19388 bp, 18 predicted proteins | sample Helgoland_Spring_3_FD_148671 | JGI IMG/M metagenome (GOLD analysis project Ga0206124, IMG submission 148671) | Pelagic subsurface seawater microbial communities from Kabeltonne, Helgoland, North Sea - Helgoland_Spring_Bloom_20160321_2 | ecosystem: Environmental > Aquatic > Marine > Epipelagic ... | reverse complement strand
GTCACCTCTTTTATAGGTCTCCAACAATTCTCTAATGCAGCTTTTCCTATTATAGCTATGTTATTTTTGAGAACTTTTTATATCTATAGATTATTGACCTTTAAAAAATAAAACAGTAGTAATTGTCCTTATAATGATTTTAAAATCTAGAAGTATGCATTGTTCTTTGATATAAAACAAATCATACCTTAATTTTTTTTCTTGATCCTCTAATGTTCCTGCATAAGGAAATTTAACTTGTGCCCATCCAGTAAGACCGGGTTTTACAACGTGTCTAATTGCATAAAAAGGTACTTTCTCCTCTAAATCTTTTACAAATTTTGGTCTCTCTGGTCTTGGGCCTATGATGCTCATATCACCTTTAAGAATATTAAAAAACTGAGGTACTTCATCTAGTCTAGTTTTTCTTAAAAATTTTCCAAACTTGGTGATTCTTGTATCATTTTTTTGAGCGTATACAGCTCCTGAAGATTCCGCGTTAACTACCATAGATCGTAACTTAAAAATAGTAAAGTTTTCACCATTTTTACCAACTCTTGTTTGATTATAAAACAAAGGGCCTTTGTTCATGAAAACATTTAAAATAAAAATGAATGGAAGTAGTATTAGAAAAAGTAATAACCCAGTTAAAGAGATTACAATATCTAAAAAACGATGAAATAGTTTATAAAACCTCTTATTGCTATTACAGCTAAAATTCATGTTTTTATAAAAGTTGAAATCTAAATAATCTTTAGGAACACTGGCTGTAATTTCTTCATAAAAACTCTCTGAACTCTTTATATTAATACCTTCTTCAAATAATAAAATTAAATCTCTATTAATTTTTTTAATAATTTCAGTGCTAAAACCGCTCGTATTAATTATGACTTCCTTGATATTATTTGATCTTACTATTTCATATATATTGGCTTCTTTGATATTAACAAAATTTTCGAAACTAGCATTTTTGTTATTTGATAAGTATTTTCCAACATTGTGATGATGATCATCCTTTGTTAACTCAAGTAATTCATTTATAGTTGATGAATGACTAATGATTACTATTTCTTTATAAAATTTTGGAGAAAATAATAAGGATATATATGCCAATCTCCAACATAATACAGGCAGTATTAATAATAGAAATAGATAAATTATTTGCATTCTGTTTTCTGGTAGTTCAGGTGAATAAAAAGGTGTTAAAACAAATACAAATGTTGTTATAAGTGAGGCTAAAAATAAGTTTTTAATTATTTTATATCTACTTGCTGAAATCTTTAAATCATACAATTGGAAAACCTCTCCAAAAAAAAGAAAATAAAAGCCAAGCAAAGCAAGCCAACTAATAATTGAGGAATTGTAAGAATCTATGTAAGAGAAACTAGTGTAATCTGAGGCTAAAAATACGCCTGTAATAATTAAAGAGATATCGAGAAGTCGCAAAAGTAGCTTTCTCTCGGATGTATCAATATACGATGAGTTATTATTCATAACGTTAACTAGGGAATTAAGGTTATTAAGGGGGAATAATATATTATGTCAAATATAAGATTTTTTTATTATATGTGAGTTATTAACTGTATTTTTTTAATCCTTTGTAAGCCCAAACAATCATTAGATATGTAGAAATTATAATATTTAAATTCACTACTTCTCTGTAAAAAAGCCATTGTGGTTTTAACAACTTTTTTTTATTTCTTGAATGAGAATTATTTCTTATTCTATAAATAGCTAAAGTTTCTCTGATGCCTTTTGCATATTTAATTTTTTTTAAATACTTCAACCATAGCCCCATATCTTGTCTATACACTACCTCTGGCATAAACTCTTTTCCTAACTTTTCTATATCTACAAAGGCAGTTAAACAACTTATAGAATTTGTTTTCAAAATATCCATATAAGTAACTTTGTTTGGCACAATAAAATCTTTGTACTGTTCTTTTAGAGTAATTTCATTACATCTTTTATAAGATGAAAAAACAAAACCCTCAGAATTAGAAATAAATTTGATTGATTTAGTCAAAAAATTTGGCATCCATAAATCATCACTATCTAAAAAAGCTAGATATTTACCTTTCGCATATTTGATTGAATTATTTCTTGCAATAGCTGGGCCTGAGTTATTAATTGAAAAGTATTTAACTCTAGGATCATTATTTGAAATTTCTTTAATAATTTCTAAAGAATGATCAGTTGAGCCGTCATCTGTAATTAACATTTCCCAGTGGCTATGGGTCTGAGATTGAACACTAGCTATAGTTTCTTTAATAAATTTCGAAGAATTATAGGAAGGTGTTATTATTGATACAAGGGGTAAATTCATTAATATTTATTTTAAGTAATATAAGATTCTATTATCTGAGGTTTACCAGATTTTTTTCCTTCAATTAAAGAAACTTCCTCAAAATATATTTTAAAATTATTGTTATTTATAATTTTTTGAAGTTTTAGTTTACTATTCTTTAAAACTTCTTTTGTGAAATTATCATCTGGGATAAATTGTACTGTCATACTTTTTCTATTTTTTTGAATTATTTTAAATTGCTTAATCTCAGGAATGTATTCAAAAATACCAGTAAAAGAATGGACTATTAATTTTCTATTATCAGGTAAAATAACAACATCTGTATTTCTGCCAATTACTTTTTCTATTAGTGGAAAATTAAACTTTCTATTTGGTGGATACTTATCTTTTGGCAACATAATTGCTAAATCTCCCAATTTATAACGAATTAAGGGCATATGTTTGTTCTCTAATCTGGTTACAACTACATTTCCTATTTCCCCCTCTTTTACTGGATTATTATTATCATCTAGTAGTTCCAGATAAACTTGTGGTGTATATAAATACATATAATCAAGATCAGCCTGAAAGCCTATTTGAAAACCTTCTGATGAACCGTATGTTTCATGAGTTTTACATCCAAAAGCTTTTTGTATATTTTTCTTATAGTGGTCAAATAATTTATCCCCTAAACCTATGACTGTCTTTAATTTTAAATTAATATTATTTTCAATTATATATTCAGCAATGATATTAAGAGAAGAAGGATACCCCACTAAGGTATATTTGTTATTTTTTGATAGTATGGAACAAATCTTTTTAAGATCATCTGTACTAAGGGTAAAAGCAGAGACATAATGTACTCCAAAAAAAAGATCTTTCATTTTTTTTAATCTTGATCTCTTTGGTGAAATACCAGTTTGTAGAATTGGATTCCCTAATTTATATCCACATAATTCCCACAAATGAATTGAAAGTGATTGTATAGACATTAAATCTGATTTATTCATAGAAACCCATGTACTAACTCCTGTAGAACCACTACTGTATATTCTAGATACATGCTGGTTATTGTTTATCTGTAAAGATTTTGGATTTGATCTTAAATCATCTTTGGTTAAAATTGGAAATGATTTAATAATTTCATCCGCTTTTTTATTTAAATTGATTTTAATCCCTTTGTATTTTGATATATGTTTTTGAGCATACAAAAGTTGATTTTTTAATTGTTTCTCTTGATGGCTAATTAATTCTAATTCAGATAAACTATCAAAACTTCTCCAAAAATTTAAACTTTTTACAAAGTTAGATTTAAGGATTAAATCCCCTATTGGTAAAGCTATTTTTTCTAATAAAAAATTATTCATGATTATTTAATAATTTTAACCATTGTCTTCTAACTACACTCCAATCAAAATTTTCAACTTTACATCTAGCCATTTTTGCAAATGAACTTTTATTTTCTTCTATTATTTCAACAATTTTTTTTACCATTAATATTGGTTGTTCTTTATCTACCAATACCCCATCTTTATTATCATCTATTAAATAAGGCAATCCACCTACATTTGTTGAAACTACTGGTAAACCCAATGCCATTGCCTCGATTACGCTTATCGGTGTATTGTCTACATTAGTTGTATTAATGAATATATCAAACTCTTCAGATTTTTTATGCCATTCGCTTTTTGATAATACTCCTGTTATTTCAACACTATCGTGTAATTCATATCTATCAATAAGTTGCTGAACATCATTCAATGTACCGTCTTTATTTGGACCAACCATACATAAGATCGCTTTGGAATAGGTTTTTTTTAATTCTTTCAACACTTCAATGGCCATTGTAGGATTATATATTTTAGCGAATGATCTTACATACAGTAATTTAGGTAGTAACCTCAGTCTATTCTTAAAATTGTATTTAATTATGGGAATCACATTTGGAATTAATAGTGTAGTATATCCTTTTATTTCGAATTCATGTTTCAAATAACCTGAAGGTGCTATATTTTGAAATGAGTTATTAAAAATTAGAGAAGATAATGTTGGATTATGATGTAAACGATAAGGTAAATTTCCACCGTGGAGTATGGGTAAATATTTTAGTCTAAACAGTCTGCATAACTGAGAGGTTAGTAGGGCATAATAAAAGTTAGAGGTACTATAGGTATCTATTAATACATAATTAACTTTAGTCCTGTAGTGAAAAACAGCGAAACACATCTCTAACAACCTCAGTATTTTGTTAGACTTTGAAGAGCTCTTGTAAATTGCAAACCCCTCTAATTTTAACAAACTACTCAAAATATCCATAGAGGTAGCATAATTTGTTTTTTTAACAAGGTTATTTCCTATGTATAGTATTTTTATATCCTGCATTAATATAAACCTAAATCAATTAAATTGTATTTTATTGTTCTTTTCCAATTAAAATTAATATTTCCATTTTTTTCATCACCATCATAAACAACTAAGTAACCATTTGAAAATTCAAGAACATCAAGGTGATGCATTCCTTTATTGAAGAATTTATTTTTATTTTGAGGCTTTAAAAAAAGATGTTTCTCTTTAATAAACTCAATTTTATCTTCTATAAAATTTATAGCATACAAAGAAACTCCCGTTCCATAACCTTTTGATAAATTTTGTACAGGTATATAAAGTTTATCTTTATATGAAAATATCCTTCCTGCTCCTCTAGCTTCGTTCCCTCTTAATTTTGTGCATTTTATTTTAAAGTTCCACGGTCCCTCAATTTTATCAGATTCATAAACAAATAAATTTAATTTATCATCAACAGCAAACATTAATTTTTTATTGAGTAAACTTAATATAGTTGGATCTTTATATCTGACATTTTTTATTAAGGTATCTTTAATTTTCCAATCGTAAGGAAAATTTTGGGTTTCATACAACAATACATTATTAGATCTTTTAGCTTCGGGTATCATATAAAACTTATCATCTTCTTTAAACACTTGAGGGTAAGAAAGATGAAAATCTTCATCTAATACAGTCCCTTTATAAATAAAATTTTCACCAATTTCAGCTGTAAATAAATCTATTCTAGCATTATCATTAACAATTTGATTCTCTACAAAAAGATAAATTTTGTTATTATGTTCAATGACAAAAGGGTCGGCTAAAAAAATAGATTCTTTATTTTGATTTAAAGAATTCAAATATTTACTTGTTAAAATATTATTTTGACTTACTTTAAAATTTAGCAAAGAATCTTTTGCTATAAATCTCCACCCAACAGACCAACCTTTTGATTCATAAATGAAAAAAGGGTAGTTATAATTAAAATATATTACTATAACTGATAATATTAAAATAAAATATTTAAATTTCTTCATTTGTTATATGTATTAAACTCAATCCATAAATAAATCCTGGAAAAGCAATTCGCATGGCAGAATGATTAATGGTTAAAAACCAAAATACATAAAAAGCAGTTGTAAAAGCTCTATTATAATTGTCCATGTTCCAAAAATTGAGTAAAGGAAGGCCCAAAAGAAGTAATAATATCATAAAACCAATAATTCCATGTTCTTCTATTAACCTACCTACTTCGTTATGTGAAGTGGGTGTTAAATTGCCAACAGCTCCCAGCCGTTTATATTTACCATTTCCAACACCTATACCTAAAGGATTTTCTACAAAACTGGCTATTTGCTCATTTAAAATAGCCACTCTCCCAGAGCTAATATCCTTCTTTTGAACTCCTTTAGCATTTTTTCCAGCATATCTGTTGTCTAGCATACCCCCAGTAATGTTAGAGGTATAGAGCCAAACACTAACAATAAAAACTGCTGTTAATCCGGCGTAGGAAATAAATGCCCCTAATGACAACTTTTTGAATAATGTATAAAAAATAACAAAAGAAATAATTGCTACAACACCTGTTATTAACCCTCCTCTAGAAAAAGTTAACAAAGCTCTGTATACAAAATAGAGTAAAACAAAAACATCTAGCAATAAATATCCTGTGACGCGTTTATTCATCAAAATTAATGCAGAGATTATAAAAATTCCTAAACCTAGAATAGTTGATACTTGATTAGGACCAAAACCACCTGAAGTTTCAAAATTAGCTGCACCAGCAAAAACAATTTCTCTTAAATCAGGAGTTTTAAAATAGAGATAGGATACCATTGAAAATAGAGGAAGTAACATAAAAAATAAGGCATTACTTAAATTTTCTTTTGTAATATTTCTCTTATAAAAATATAATCCCGCAATTCCTAAAACAAAAGGGCCACTTAAATTGAAGGCAATGGCTTTTCTTATGTATTCTCCTTCTGGGACTCTAGTAAAAACTATTCCTAACAACAAAAGGAGTAGATAAAAAGCTAGAGCAACAGAGAACTTTTGTTTAAATTTACCAACAAAAATACCAATTATTAGAAATAATATTACACTATACTTCCCTGTCTCATATAATATCATAGCTTTTGACATTCTAATGAATACCTCTGCACCACTAATATAAGCTGCAAATAGGAAGGCCTCTTCATTTCTATTGCTTTTAAAAATAATATTTAAAATAAAAAAAACAATAATTAACAACCATACTATTTTTAAAATATTAGACCCCCTTAATAAAGAAGATCCATATCCTAAAAGAATATGCACTACTACAAATATTAACTTATTATTTAAAATAAACTTTATCAAATCTTTTATTTGTTAATTTCAAATATTTCATTTTTAATTCGATGCTTATAATACTCATATGTGAATTTCTCAGCCAATTCAAAATTATATTTTTTAATTTTTTCTTTTTCATTGTCTTTTAATTTGATGGCTAATTGTATGTTTTTTATGATTTCTTTTGATGTTATTGGTTTTATCAGAAATCCATTGATTCCATCTTTTATATATTGCGAAATACAAGAAACATCTGAAACGATTGGTATACATCCGTAATTCATAGCTTCTCCAATAACTTTAGGAAAACCTTCACTCTTAGAAGGAAGAATGATAAAATCACACTTTGAATAAATAGAACTGATTGCATCCTTTTCTAAAAACCCATGAAAAATAATAGTAGTGTTAATATATTTAGCAATCTTCTCAAACTCAAATCTATCAAGGCCATCTCCAACAAAATGAAACGTTATATTATTTTTAAAATTTAACTCATTTATTGCCTTTAAAATTTTATCCACACCTTTATGTTTGTTTAATGCTCCAACAAAACAAAAATCTAGTGCTTTTTTTAATTTTTTAACAGCTAGTAAATTACAACCAAGCTTTCTATCATTTTCATCTAAACAAGGATTTTCAAACGAAATTATATTGTTTCTTTCATTTTTCCAGAAACCATTTATAGTAATCTTAGTGCTTTTTGATGTGAAATTTTGCAACCATTTCTTTTGAAGTTTATTTCCAAATGGCATTTTTTCATCTTTCCAATTTCCAGCATATTTTATCCAGTATTTCGAATTGTAAAATAACCTCAAAAAAAAAAACACATAGATGCCCATTCCAGTAGGTGCTCTAAATTGAATAAAGTCTATACTTTTTAAAGCTTTATATATCACAAATAAGTTGTAAGGAGCATTTAAAAGAATAGATAATTTACGTAAACCTCTACCCCCTGAGGGTTTTAGGGGTAAGTAATTTATATTTTTTTCTGAATATGATAAAGAACTTTTAGGTGCAATTCCTTTGTGAAAGGGAGCTATATGAACTATAGAATTTGTTCCAACAGCCAATTTATTAATTTCTTTTATTGTAGGACCCCAGCCTTTAATTTTACCTAAAGAATCCCGATAGTGTTCTGTATGTGATATAATCGCTATTTTCACAGATCTAAAATCTTTATATATTTTTTAATAATATTTTTCCATAAAAAATTTGACGACCAAACTTTAGATTCATGAAAGTATATATCATAATTGTCTAATATATTTTTAATTGATTTTTTAAATTCTGAATGATTATTATTCTGAATAAGAATACCTGATTCATAATCTAAAATAGCATCTTCTATTCCGCAATTTTTTGCTCCTATTGCGGGGATTCCCAAGCTATTAGCTTCTAAAATTGCTATTCCAAAACCTTCAACATCTCCAGAAGCAGTATTTTGACTTAACATCGTAAAAATATCGCTATTTTGAAGTAACTTTATTTTAACCTCTTCACTAACAGCTCCATGAAAAGTAATATATTTATCTACATTTAGTTTTTTTGCAAGATTAAAAAATTCATCTTTTTTGTATAGTTTACCAACCATATGATAATGAATTTCTGGATATGATTTTATAAGAGTAGGAAGTGCGTTAATAACATTTTTTTGACCTTTTCTCTCAGAAATAGACCCTACAGTTATTAGACTAGGTTTCCCTTTTATTTTTTCATTAGCAATTGTTGAAATTTTCGGTAATGCAAAGCCATTAGGGATTACAGTTATATTAGTTAGTTTTAAATACGAAATTAATGATTTTGTAAAGTTAGAAACAGCTATTATGTGGTCAAACTTCTTCAGTGATATGTCTATAGACTTTCGTAATATTCTTTTTTTGAAATTTACTTCTGAGCCATGAACAACAGCAAAATATTTTTTTTTCTTGAAGAATAAAGATGTTAAAGCAACAATCCAGAGTGGAAATTTTCCAGACGCAATAATTATTTCATTTCTATAAGTATGTTTAAAAATTTGAAATATTCGATTTAAGTACATTAAGATACGAATAGTTTGCTTTTTAATTCTAATAATTTTAAACGAAACGTTTAAATCAAAAAAAGATTTTTCATTACTTATTTTTGAACGTTGATCACATATAATAGTTACGGTATAATTATTCATACTCAATTGCTTAGCAATATTATATGAATGGTTACCTATACCCCCGGGCTCTGGTGGAAATTCAGAGGTAACAATTAACATATTTTTGTTGATTATCATATTGTTTTCTCTGTCATAAATTAGTTATTTATCAGAATTAAATTTAGTTACTAAATGCTTTTTTAATCTATGTATTTAATGATAGCACCTTGCTTTAATTTTTTACTGGCTAAGCTCCAAGATCTACCAACTTGACATAAAATAATAGGCCATATCATAATCATGCTTATAAATGCTAAAACAATAAAAGACTTTTTCCCTTTATGTTTATAAGGTATAACTGACGGTGGGATAGATTTTAATAAATTAAAAACTGTCATTTTATTTCCATAATATTTTCTAAACTGATACAACACACTAGGAATAGGACGAGGAGAAAACCATTTTTTTGGACGAAAACCATCCCAAGAACCCATTTGCCTCAGTCCTCCTGAATCAACCTTTAGGTGAAGACGTTTTGAATATGGATTTGAAATATTTACAAACCCATATAAATAAGCTCTTAAACCATATTCGCCATCTCCCATTCTCTGTTTCTCGTATTGTCTATCAAACAAGCCAATAGCTTTGAAAACATCTCTTTTAATTAAAACATTTCCAGTATCTAGTTGTTCTGAATATTTAAAAAAGGAATAATTATCAGGAACTCTTGCTCCAACAGTAGAAATAGATACCCCAGAAGAGATATCAGCATCAAAAAAATCTAAACATTTTAGGTGATTAGAAATCCAATTAATATCAACTCTACTGTCATCATCAAATAATAATAAATAATCAGCATCAGAGAATTCTATAGCCTTATTTCGAGCCAACCACAAAGCTTTTTCTTTTTGATGTATGAGTTTAATATCTAGATTGAAATTATCATAAAATTTCTTTTTAAAAGGTTCAGACTGATCAATAATTATTACATCAAAATTTTGATAGGCTTGATTTTCTAAATCTTTTAAAACATCTTTTAAATATTTATATCGATTGAGGGTTGGTATGATGACACTAACTTTTGGGTGCGTTTTTAATGACTTTGAATCAAAACTATTCCATTCTGAATAAGTAAGAGCATTCTTTGATATTAATGATCTTGAAACTTTGAATGATTTTATAAAACCATTAATTTCTTCAAAAGGATTATTAAGTGTGAATAATCGAATAATAAATATATAATAATACCAAAATGCACTAAAATATTTTTTCGTAAAACGGTATTCATCAACAATAGGAATTTCTTCGATAAATTCAATTCTTTTCACCTCTCCAACATACCCCTTTTCAATAGCTTGATAGGAAAGATCATAAGTTCTTGCTATTATTGAATTATACTCGTTATCTATCTTTAAATAACTTAAGATATCACATGGTATTTCAGAAACTATGGGATATATAAATTTTCCATTACTATTTGGTAAAGTAAAGTAACGAGTAGGTTGAAGATATTTTAGAAAGGAGAAAAGCATTTATTAATATTTTCTTTTTTAATAAAAAGAAAATAAAATTTAGGGTTTAGGGTTTAGGGTTTAATTTTTGAAATTATGATAGTTACAAACTTAAACATTAATAATCTAACATTTAAAAAAAAATCGGTGGTATTACATAATCCATCGATAAAATGCATTATAAGGTGTAAAAATCTATAAATTCTTTTTGTTGTTTTTCTACATTGAATTCTTTTAAGACGCGTTCTATGGCTTGTTTTCTGATTTTTTCTTTATTACTTTCGGGTAAGTTACTAACTTCTACTATTTTGTTAGCCAATAATTTTGGACTGTTTTTTTGTATTACCCAGCCTGTTTTATTGTTTAATACATTTTCTGACAATCCTTCTGCATTGGAAACAATAGGTAAAATACCCATAGATTGGGCTTCTAGAACAGCGTTGCAAAAGCCTTCTTGTAAACTATACTGTAGGTAAAAATGACTTTTCTTAAAATAAATTAATATTTCATTTTGACTTATTTTTCCTGTGAAAATAATATTATTTATTAAACCTAAATCATATACTAAATACTTCAACTTCTCTTCCTCTGGACCATCACCAATAATTGTATATTTGAAATCTAATCCTCTATCTTTTAAATTTTTTAATGCCATAATAACACTTGTGTAATCTTTTTTCCAATGCAATCTACCAATTGTCATAAGTTGTAATTGATTGTTATTTGAAGAATTATTCAATGATTGATTTATAAAAAAAGAAGTATCTATGGCAGGAGTTATTTTTTGATAAGGAACATTTTTTTTAAACCCGTTATCATATGCAAGATTTAATAAATCGTTGGATATAACATGAAGTTTATCTATGCTTTCCCATAATAAATCGTAACACTTTGGGTTTTTAAGTGGATATATTCCAATATCAAATCCTCTCAAACTTACCGCCATTTTAGCACCTAATGCTTTGGCTAAATTTTCTCTTCCAATAGTCTGAGTAGCAAAACCAAAATGTAACCAATCTATATTAGATTCTTGTAATATGTGTTGATTTAAAATTAGTTTTTTAAGTATACTTATAAATGAAACGTTACGTTTTCTTTCTAAAGAAATAAATTTCAATAGTGTAGATAACTTGGTTAATAAAAGTCCTAAAGATTTTAAAAAAAACACGACAATAAAAAAAGACCTAAATTTAACTTGTTCCTTCACAGTACATAAATCAAAATGCGTATCCTTTGAATTAACAAACAAAACAACTTCGAAACCATTTTTTTGTAATCCTTTTATTTTAGAATTAAAAAATGTCTCTGAATACGCTGGAGTACTGCTTAAAACAAGTCCTATTTTCATTTATTATATTTTTATTAATAATTTGTTTCTAAAATTTAACCAAGGTTTTTCTAATGAATAAAAGAAATTATATAGAAAATGTGTACACCTAAATTTGCAATATCTATCAAATGAAAATAATTTCGAAATGCATGTCCAAAAGCTACCATCAAAATTGAGAGACCTATTATTCCGTCTAAGGATGCGATTCTATGTGTTGATTTCGAACTCATATCAATTTTAAATAAACTTTTTCTGTTTTCTCAACCTCGTGCTCAATTTTATAAGCGTTATTAATATGTATATTAAATTTGCTGCCAATCTTTTTGTTCTCGGAAGAATCTAGAGACATATATTTTTCTAATTTATTTGATAATTCTTCAATATTACCAGCTTCAAACATATGATCTGGATATTTTTCAAGCTGATCTTTAATTCCTGGTATTTTTGAAGCTAATACATTTTTCCCACAAGCCATCGCTTCTAATAGGGCAACGGGTGAACCCTCTCCTTTTTCTTTAGTAGGTAGTACAAATATTTCTGATACATTCAGATAATCTTTTACGTTCAATACTTTACCTGTAAAAAACAACTCTTTGTTTGAAATCATGGTTTCACCAGATTCGAATAACATTTTACCATAATCATTGTTAATATCGCCAACTACAAACAATTTCCAATCAAGATGTGAATTTTTAACTCTTTCAAATGCTTTCATAAGTATTTCTATACCTTTTACAGGTACTAGATTTGCAACACATATGACAATTCGATCGGAATCATTCAAATCATATTGTTTACGAATGTTTACTTTGGATTCAGTTGGGAAAAATTCCGAGGTGTCAACTCCTCGAGTAACCAAACTCACCTTTTTTGAACTCGGAAAGAATTCCGATATCATGTCTTTATTTTGAACTAAAATATGATTGGCCAAGAAAGACCTTAGTTTCCAACCATTGGCAGAACTCCCTCCCCAATTCATGTTTTTCTTAGTATACACCCAAGTAATCCCTGCCATTTTTGCGGCTAAGGGTTCTGAATAATCAGGCGCGTAATGAAAGCTATGGATAATATCTGGTTGAATACTTTTAAGAAATCTCGAAATTTTATACGAATTTAAAATCCCTTTTACATAAGGTTTCATTTGAGTTGTGTAATCAAACAGATGCACTTTCAAACCACTTTGTTTAACCACTTCAAAAAATTTACCTCTGTCGTGCATGCAAAGTATTTCAGGAACAAAGAGTTCTTTGTTCAATGAAAGCGCTACTTTTAACAAAGCTTTACCACTACCTGCTGTGTCAAAATTGGGTATGGTAAATAGAATTTTTATTTTTTTAGATTTTCGTGCCATTGTTGTAATGAATAAATAGTAAATAAAAACCATTTATGATCTTTTGTTCCTTGTTGGTGTTCTTCCCAAACAACTTGTAATGTGTTTGTATCAATATTAAATTTCTTAATGAAAGTAGTATTAAAAATACCTTTGCTAATTTCTTCTTTTAAATCCTCACGCAACCATTTCGACAAGGGAACAGAAAAACCACGTTTTTTGTTATCAATAGGAGGATTAGAAACTAATTTCCGTAATAAATCTTTTAAAATTTGTTTTTTTTGAGTTTTTTTCAGTGATAATTTAGGATGTATTTTCAATGCTGCTTCTATGACTTTTTTCTGAAGAAAAGGTACACGAACTTCAATAGAATTAGCCATACTCATACGATCTACTTTGGTCAATGTCTTTTGCATCATCCCGTAAAACTCAGTTTTACGCATTTCATGTAAAAACTGATTTTTGGTCAATTTTTCTGAATATTTGTAAAACGGTAAAGTCTTTTCATCAATACCTACCATTGAAGGAAATACTTTTTCAAGTATACTTGAATTAGTTCTTGAATGTAATTCTTTGTGAGCTTGCGCTAAATTATCAGCAAGAATGCAGGAATTAATATATTTGTTTTTAAAAATCAATTTATCCAAACCGTAAGCTAAATATCGCAGTCTATGAGGTAGCCAAGTAAACTTGAAATTTTTATAGACAGAATGAAATCGTTCATATCCAAAAAACAATTCATCTCCCCCATCACCTGATAACATTACTGTAAAAGACTTAGAAGCATTTTTTGTCAATTCGTATGTAGGAATGATAGAATAATCTGCAAAAGGTTCTTGTAAATTACGCATGCAATCTTTGAGAATTTTTTTTGCGTCTGAAGCAACCATCTTCTCAAGTAATATATCAACTCCAATAAGAGAAGCGTATGTTTTTGCATCTTCAGATTCATCGTGTATTTTACTATCACTTCCAATAGTGAATGCTTTTAAATCTTCTTTACTGGCTTTGGCATAAGTTGTCACCAATGGAGAATCAATACCTCCTGACAAAAATGTCCCTAATGGAACATCCGCCTCTAATTGATCTTTGACACTTTCTTTAAGTTTACTGTCCAAAAACTGTAAAGCTTCTTCCTTATCAGATATTAAATCTTCTTCAGAAAGCGCAGGAAATTCCCAATAGATATATTTTGAAAGCTTTCCCTTGGAGTCAATGTTCACATATTCCCCAGGATATACCTGAAACGTATCTTCCAAGATACCATAAGGTGCGGGTATATAGTGCATTTTTATATAGGTTTTTAAGACCTCTTGATCTATTGCATTGTCAATAGAATTTTTATGTTTGGCGACCTGATCGTAACGACTTCCAAAAACAACATTTCCTATGTTATAGGAATAAAACAATGGTTTGATACCCGCAAAATCACGAATCAATGAAATTGATTGATCGTCAATATCAAACAATGCTATGGCAAACATTCCCTCTATTACATCTAAGGTTTTTTGAATTCCAAAACATTCAAAGTAATTTACCAAAACCTCTGAATCACTCTCGCTTTTGAATATGTAACCTTTGCAGAGCAATTCCTCCTTCAATGAAATGAAATTATAAATTTCTCCGTTAAATACCATGGCATATTTTTGATGCATCGAAACCATAGGTTGGTTTCCATTTTCTGAAACATCCATAATTGATAAGCGTCTAAATCCTAATTGGACACTATTAGAATCTGTCCAATAACCTGACATGTCAGGACCTCGGTTTGTGTTCAAATCGTTGGCCTTAAGAAATTGTTCTTTCTCTGAAAGTAGAGTGTTTGGAAAAAATTCCCCGTAAATACCACACATAATTATACGTTTTTAAAAAATAAGGACAATGTCAATAATGTACTCACTGAGTGAGAATAATAAACTTGATCTTCTTTATAAAATAAGTTTAGATAATCTTTGATCAAATCAATATCAATCTGATATGTTAGCTCTTTTGATTGTATGTAATCAATTAATTTACCTTTATCGTCAGCTTCTAAAAATTGTAGTTCCCAATTACGTTGCATAAATTTTTTACCTTGAAAATTTTCAAATTCGCGTTTTAGTTTGTCAACGACTCTGAATGGCAATCGTAAATGAGTTTTTGCCAAATGATGATTAAATAGATTAAAAGGTTTGGTATCCTGCCAAACAATTTTAGCAACAGAAGGATTGGTTCGTTTGATGTATTCAATCTGAATTTGTCTATCATTTAAAAGTGATTCTGGAACTTCACATATAAACTGGCACATACGATCATCGTAATAAGGTAAATATATTTCTTTGTTCCTTGCAAAGACTGACAAGTTGATGGATGTCCATCTTGGCGCCCAATACATAGATTTAAAGGCACGTATTTTGGCATTGGAGTTCACTATATTAATTCTAGACAATAAAGTTAATATTCTTCTATCGAGATAGTCTTCAAATTCTCCCTCTAGTTTCCAATTTTTCCATAAGGATATTGCTAACTCAAGCCCACCTTTTTTGATGACTTTCTTCTTAACCAAGGGAAGTATTTCCTTATCAGAATAATTTTGTTGTAAATTTTCAGAGTCAAACAATACATCTCCCCAATGCCCTAGTGAAAAAACATCACCTAGTTTTTCAATATCATCAATAACTGCCATTTGTCTTGGATGAGTGAATTCTGAATAACACTTATTAATTGTTGCTAATTCATCTATTTTATTCCATAAATAATTTTTAGGGATTGTAAATTCTTGAAATAAAAAATTACATTTTTTAGCAATTTGTTTTGAGATTCCTGCTTCATTATATCCGTTTTCAAAAGAATAACTATAGGTATTTACTTCAACGCCTAATTTATGCAATGCAACAGCTTGACTTCGACTGTCTAAACCACCTGAGATAGGTAAAATAACCTTTTTCTCGTTACATTGCTCTTTAATAATTTCTTCAAGCAATTCGCCAAAACTATCTGTAGCTTCTTTTAAACTAATTTGTTTTGGTTTATAATACCATTTAAACCATGGTTCTGAAGAAACTAAAAACCCATCAGCATCTATTTTATTAATACTCGCAGGAGGCAATACTTTTTTATCTTTCCAATATGTATCCGTGTCCAAGAAAAAACCCAAAGCACCAAACATACAAATAGCTTTATAGTCTAACTCATGAGGTTCATCTTTCACGTTTATGAAAGTTTGTTCTATAGGAATAATAGGAGTTTTAATTGTTTTCATACACTTTATTGTAAAGTGAAATCATACCATCCACCATTTGTTTACTAGTATGCTGTGTAGTTGCTTTTATATAAGCAGCGTTCACTAATTGTAAAATATCTATTTCTTGTAATTTAGAAAAGATTGAAATTTTATCAGCTAAGGCTATAGGGTTTCTCGTTGGTACCAAAAAACCAGTCTCGCTATCCACTATCAATTCTGACATACCGCCACAATCAGTAGACAGTACAGGTAATTTAGATAACATGGCTTCTATACATACATTGGCAATACCTTCCTCTACAGATGGTAAAAGAAATAAGTCTGAATCCAACATTTTTTCATATACTTTTCCTTGAGATATTGAATCCAAAAAAGTGATGTTGTCTTTTAAATGCAAATCATTTACCAAAAATAATAATTCTTCAGAATTTTTAACTCCTACAATAGTATAATGAAATGGAATTTTTCTCTCTTTTAACAGATACATCGCTAACAAGGCTGTCCTGTAATCTTTTTTCCAATGATCTCTACCAATAGATAAAATCTGTAGTTGTTTTGAAATATTCCAAGTTGTCTTTGTTTGAAATGAATCAGTGTCAAATCCGGAATAGACAACATGATCAATTTTTGAAGGAGATGCATAAATCTCATTTGATTTTTCTTGGATGGCTTTTGATACGGAATGGAATCCGTCAATATTTTTAAAAACTCCCTCCAAGAAAAGCTTATTCTCAATATTAACAAAAGGACGAACGTTGATATGAAATCCTCGTTGACTAAGAATAGTTTTGGTGTGAGTTGGTAATTGTAAATCTTTAAAATAACTTAGAACACTCACCCATTGGAAATGTAAAATATCAGGTTGAATCGAGTCTATTGCAAATTGAATATTTTGTTGTCTTATCATAGACTTATTTCTAAAAACTAAACCAACACATAAATCAACTAGCTTTCTAATACTAAAACCTCTTAACTGAAAACTTCTAACTAAAAAAAAGAAACGAGAGTTATTAGTCCCCAATCCTATGTATTTTATACCTGAAATTTTATTTTGTATGTTTTCATCAAAACCAAACACAAAAACTTCATGATTAATTGAAAGTCCTTTTATCAAACGGTTGATAAATGTGGTGGTGTTGAAAGAGCCGTCAAATATGATTATTTTCATACTACAAAATTAATTTACATGTATTCGCCTATTTTGTCAAGCATAAATATGCCAAAAACACCATTAGTTATCGTGTTTCTCATATAAAAGTCTTTAACATATTTTTTTTTAGATTTTACCTCTAAAATATTATCTCCAAAAAACTTTCTGTCAAAAAAATATTCAAAAGTAAATTCTACTAATATTACAAACATTTATTTTTTTGATTTTAAAAATGATAAAATATAATTAAATTGATCAAATAGTGATTTTTTATAAAAAATTAAACAAAACAGAAGATATAATAATGGAAAAACCAAGCATAAAAACTGATTTTCTAATTGATTTATAACACCTAAAGTTATTAGAAATGACATTATAGATGGAACCAATGAAGCACGAATATTTTTCCAAATAGATTTATAAGTGTAAAATATAAGTTGTTTACATTTATATATGTGGTATATTGAACCTAAGCATCTTATAGCCATTATGTAAATACAGGTAGCTATTAACCCGTATGAGGTAAAAAAAAATATTCCTATAATTAATGCTGGAGTAAAAATTAAATTATAATAAGTGCTAATCTTTGGTTTTCCTAAGGCATTATATAATGATGAAGCTGGTGCGGATATGCTCCTAAAAACTATATATACTGATAATATTTGATAGGGAATTACCATATCAGTCCATTTTGGACCATATAAAATTCCAATAGTTATATGTGCCGACAAAATTAAAAAGATTGTTAATGGAACATAAATAAAGGACGATATAGAAATTAGTCTTAAAAAGTAATTTTTAATTTTATTTAAATCATTTTGATTTTTTGAAAAAATTGGAAATGTAATATTATTGATTATTGGCATAGTATTGGTGTATACTAAATTGCTAAAAACAAATGATAAGTCATACAATCCAAGATTTTTTAGATCTAACTTCCTGCCAATAATTAGAGTATCTGCTTCATTAGAGACTTTAGCAAAAAACATATTAATTATTATATATTTTGTATAAGAAAATATCTTTCTCCATTGTTTTAATCCTAGTGAATTAAAACTCGGTTTAAAACTTGATATGTAATAATAATATACGCAACTAAGTATGGACGCAAATACAGGAGGTATTACAATACTATATAAACCATATCCTTTGTATGCCATTATTAACATTGATATCTGAGTAATTATACCCAAAAAAAACTTTGGTAAAACAATCTCTTTAAACTGAATTTGTTTTTTAAATAAGCTCAGTGGTATAGAAGATAAAGCTCCAAAAAAAAATGAAACTATCAACAAATATGTAATATTTGTAATTCTAGTATCTTGATAATAATTTGCAAAATAAGGTGCTAAAATGAAGATACACAAAGAAATTAAAATCGCTAAAAAGAAGTTTAACCAAAAAGTTGAGTTATAAACTTCTTTCTTATTTATTCCTTGATAATAAATTATATACTCGGTTAAACCACTTAACCCAACAGAACCAACAAATGCAAATAAAACTCTTGAAATTGCGATAATACCAAATTCTTCTTTACTAACAACTCTAGCTAGGTAACCTAAAACAAATAAATTTAAGATACCTGCAAATATTTTTTGTCCAAACATTAAAGACAATGCACTAGATATTTTTTTTTTAGAGGACATTATTTAAATAATTATAACACTAATGCTTACAATAAAAAATACTATTAGTATATCTATTGAAATATTATTAATAAAAAAAATAAAATTTATGAAAAATTTATTAGTATACTGCCAAACTTCTTTCAAGTTTAGATCTATAAGTTTGGTTTTA
>Ga0206124_10001353_pt1 | contig 19400 bp, 15 predicted proteins | sample Helgoland_Spring_3_FD_148671 | JGI IMG/M metagenome (GOLD analysis project Ga0206124, IMG submission 148671) | Pelagic subsurface seawater microbial communities from Kabeltonne, Helgoland, North Sea - Helgoland_Spring_Bloom_20160321_2 | ecosystem: Environmental > Aquatic > Marine > Epipelagic ... | reverse complement strand
ATCAAGCATGCTAAACATTGTATGGAAAATGGTGGTAAAAAGCCGTCCTGTCTTAATGTTTTGTCATCTATATTAGAAATTGTTCTAGTTGTTTCATTTGCGCCAATTATAAATTTGTTGGTTAGTGATGTAAATTTTAAATTAATCCAAATCTTAAATTATGAAGTTAATTTTATTTTATATTGTGGGTGGATAATATTTTTAAGTTCATCAATAGCTTTTTTAAAAATATATACCGGATTTGAAATAGCTCAAAGTCGTTCTGAATTTGAGCGCCAAACCCGCAATAGATTGTTCAATAAAGTCCTTTATGCTGATTGGGTTCATTTAGATGGAATAGATCAAAGCGAAATGTTCAGTTCTCTCACTGAAGAAGTAAACCGTGCATCTATGGCAATGAACTTGCTAATATCATTCTGGGGTAATCTTAGTGTAGTTATTTTATATGCAGCACTAACAATTTACCTCTCACCAATCGTATCGATCATAGTTTTAGCTGTTTTCTTAATTTTAATGTGGGGTATCAAATCTTTTGTAAGTGATAGTCAACTTATTGGCACTCAGATGAATTCAGCAAATGATATGCTATATCAAAAGATCAATGATTTCATATCAAATTTAGCCTATGTTAAACAAAATCGTTTAGAAAATTTAACAAATGTTTCTTTTAATCAGAATACAAAATTTGTTGCAAATCTGCGCAAAATTGGTTTGTATAATTCATTCAAAATCAAAGCACTATACGAGCCTGTTATTATCACTGTTATAATTTTAATACTGTTGTGTGTGCGATACCTTGATTTATCTTTCTCGTCTGTGGCCATACTTCTGATAAGTCTTTATCGAATGTCACCACGTATTTCTCAGTTACAGCGTGAAATTTATGAATTTAACCTTTTGTCGCCATCCATTGATAAAATCCAGAAAATAATGAAGAAATGTGGCCAAATAAAAGAATTATCACAAATAGTTAATAAAAAAACAGACTCATGCTTTACTATAAAAAAAGGTATTATCAAAAAAGGTAAATTTTCTTTAAGAATTGATAATTTTTTTGCACTATCAGGTCAGTTAACTGTCTTAAAGGGAGAGAGTGGAACAGGAAAATCTACCCTTCTGGAAACTATTACAGGATTACGCAGTTTAACTATTGGAAACATAAGTTATCCAAAAAATTCTAACATACGCTTCGCGTATGTACCTCAAAACTTAGTTGTATTCGGTCAAAGTATTAGAGAAAATTTAATTCTTGATAATAGTACTATTGAAATAAGCCAGATAATCAAATTATGTGAAATATTTGATATTCACAATGCAATTTCCAACCTTGAAGACGCTTACGAAACTAAGTTGACCACTTCAGAGACAAAATTGAGTGGTGGGCAGCTTCAAAGACTGATGCTAATTCGAGCTTTTTTACAGAAACCAGAAATATTAATATTGGATGAGTCTACTAGTTCATTAGATCATAAAAACGAAGAAAAAGTTCTAAATAAGATTAAGAGCTTCGCAAAGTCTAAGAATATAGTTGTTATAATGGCGGCACATCGTGATGGAGCGATTAGGCAAGCAGACCGTACTTATACATTGTCTAATGGTTTTATTGAGCAGGATCTTGATGCAAAATAAAGCTAAGCCAAATATAATTTTATTAACTACACGCCCTTTAATTAATCGAAGAGAAAACGCTTTATTGGTGAAGTGTTTTACTGAACCTTATAATATTATTAATGTTCACTTCGGAGGGCTATACCCGGAATTTCCAATTGCAGAATTGCTTAGTATTGAATATTATGAGATTGATAGTTTTTCAAAGCTTACTCATCTGAGCTCAAGGTTTAAAACTGATCCAATTATTGCTGATTTTATATCAGATATAAAGTTGAGTGAGTTAGTTTACAATCAATTTGTGTCAAGTAAAGTAATACGCTTTCAGCTAAGCTTCATGGATGAGTTGCTAGTGCATAGTTGCCCAAAAAAATTAAATATAATTGAAAAAATAAACCAAATTCGCCTTCATAGACGTGATTATTATTTTGGACTAAGAAGAAGATTATTTAAATTATCATGCTCACCAAAAGTGTCTTGGTCAAATACCAGATTAGTTAATGTGACTAGTGGTTCGAAGTTTGATGAAAAGCAAATTAGGATCCCTCCAAAGGAATATTTTTCATGGCTCAAGTTTCGCCAAACAAAAATAAATTGTGGCAATAATTCTAGAGCGTCAAAACAAATTGCATACATAGATCAAAATTTGAATGATCATCCTGATTATATTAATTTCAAAGGAAACAATGCATATTTTAATTATAAAAATTTGAGAAGTTTATTTCATAATTTGCAAAAAGATGGATATCAGATAAGTTTCTGTCCTCACCCCAGTGTTTCAGTTGAGCATTATATCAATATCAAATTGGATCTTGGTGACTCAGTAAACTTGTATTTAGAAACAAATGATACGCATAAAACTATCGTTAACGCTGAATATTTGATAGGACATTATTCAAATGCACTAATAGTGAGTTTATTTTCAATGGCACCATTGCTTCTGTTGGATGATGAGTTTTTTAGAAAAAACAATGAAAGTAAACACTTATATAAATTAGCATCTATATTTAAAATACCTTATTTTGACTTGGTTACTATTCTTGATGAACAAAGCCCGATAAAACTATTTAATAGTCCAGCCTTTAAATGTGACACAAATTATTATTACGATGATGAGAAATTATTGTGTTTTAATAATTACTATAATGTTCTTTGTGACCTTGTGAGGCAGATAATGGATAATAATTTCAATGAAAATTAAAAATAAAGTATTAGAAGCTTCTATGTATTTTTTACCTTTGAAAAAATTGCGATATAATATCTTATTTGAAAGTGGTTCGGAAAGTTATCGTGCAAGAAGCTTAAAATTGCATGATACACCTTATACTCAACCAACCAAGAGACAAACTCTAATTACAGTGCCTCAGATAACCGAAGAAGATTTGATGCGTTCATATTTTTCTTTTTTTAAACAAATTCGTCTTGTACTTGAACCTTTGGTAAACTCAAATGAAATAGATTTAGTTTTTGGCGGCAGTCTAGGGTCTTTAGATTTTATTGATGGGTGGAGTGATACAGATATAGTGATCATTATTAAAAACTTTAAAAGAATAGATTACATAAACAAAATTTTATTCCGATGCTCAAAGTATTTATATTTAAATGATCCACTTCAACATCACGGCTTCATTATTCTAACTATTGATGATTTTAAAAGTGCCAAAAGAAAATTTCCTATTGAAGTCCTCTCTTTGGGGCGTTGTTTTAAAAGAGAGGCGAAGTATTTAATTACACCAAGCAACAATCAGGTGTTATTAAACTACTCTCTAAATTTGATCAGTAATCAATTATTCAACAAAAAAAAAGACTGGTATTTAATCAAGGAAACACTCCACCACATAAACTTATTTCCATGCCATTTTTATAGAAAAAAAGGTTTGATATTAGGTAAAAAAGAGGCAATAAGAAAAATATGTATTGACTATCCGGATATCTTTGATTGTTACCAAAAAACTTCTAGATTACGTTTTCACTGGCCAGTATTTAAATATGCAAAACTTATAAACAGTTCTAATATTTTATTTCTTAGATTAATAAAGCGATTTTTGTGTAATGCAGAAAAAAAGGTAAATACCCATATATGTAAAGAATACACAGCAATATTAATAGATTTTAACGAGTTTACATCTAAAATTTTACGGCAAAATGGACAGGATAAGAATGTCTAAAAAGATTATGATTTTTAGTTATGAATTTCCGCCATTTAACGGAGGAGTAGGTGTCGTTGCTGAAAAAATTTTACAATATACAAAAAAAGAAGCTTATGTACTTACTCTAAAATCAGCGTGTAATACACAATATGATAATAATCAAAAAATCGTAAGAATTTTACCGAAAAATAAGTATGGCCTCGTTGGATATTTATTAGGTGTTTATTATCTAATAGTGTATCTTCGAAAAGAAAATATTAAAAGTGTAGTTGCAGTTTGTTCACGTTCACAGAGGGTTTGTTTCCTTGCTAGCTTTATACGTAAATTTCAATACGTGAATATTTTACATGGAAGTGAAATATTAGGTATTTTTAATTCAAGGAAAGGGCGCATATTTTCTAGATTATATAAAAGATCGATTGGTAATTTCCCTGTTTCGGAATATGTTAATGAAATTGCTAAATCATTTGAAATTCAAAATTTGCAAGTCATTAAGCTTGGTTCAACAGTAACTATGCCACTTACTCCAGTCTTAAATAAATCAAATATTATTAGTACAATATCAAGGCTGGATAGGCGAAAAGGTCACTATGAAATATTGAAATCTCTGAATTTAGTTTTTAAAATGGGGGGCGATTTTACTTATTATGTAGCTGGAACTGGCGATGAGCTCGATCGATTAGTTGCCTATGCTGATACCTTGTTGTGTAAAGATCATATAGTATTTTTAGGTGAAATTGATGCGCAAGAGAAAAACAAACTTCTACAAAAAACTAAGATTTACGTTATGCATTCGTTACAAGTTGGTAATACTGTAGAAGGTTTTGGTATTTCTTTTCTCGAAGCAGGCCATTATGCAGATTTAGTTATAGGTACAGATCATGGGGGAGCTGTTGAGGCATTAAGCCTGTTGCCAAATAGTGAGTATGTTGCTGAATATGACATTAAAAAACTAGCTGAAATAATACACAGTGCACTCAGCAAAACAATTAATATCTCAAATATCCAAACAATACGGGAGGATTTTGGAGAAAAAATGAAAAAAAACTGGATTGTTTCGTGTGCCTCTATAGAGGAGCGTTTTAATTCATAATAACCAAACTAAATACGAAAAAAAGACCTCAGTAATTGTGTTTAATGGTGAACCGCTAAACTCGGGAGCTGCAAAGCAAGCGCTGGGATTGCATAGATCTCTTTATCAAAATAATTCATCAATTAAGTATTATTCGATCGATATAAAAAAAATTAAAACGACCCCAGTTGAGAGATTAGATATTTTTCAAAAGCGGTTTGATCTTTCGGGTAAGTTACTATTAAAAATATTACAAGTTATGCGATTAGCTTTGGAGCTACTTTTAAATAATTCAACTAATTACTACGTTGTTTCATTTAATAAAGTTACATTATTACCGATTTTACTTTTAACTCTTTTTAGAAAAAGTGTTGTGGTTAAAATGACTCAAAGTAATTTTGACGACCCATCTGCTTTTGAAAAGACTATTTTTCGAAGATATGTTTGGGGTAAGATTGTGAGACGCGTGTCAACTTGGATTGCAATCACACCGGGGATGGTTGATCCAAAGTACAAAAATATTAAATATATTCCAAATTATGTAAGTTTTCCTAAACATGAGCTAAAAAAATCGGTTACGCCCATTTATTTATGTGTTGGGGTAATATGTGAGCGCAAGCAAAACATTGAAGTTCTCAAATTTTGGGAAAGAAATTTTGGGAAAAAAAATACTGTTGATGCTGCGCCAAAATTAATATTTGCAGGTTCAATAGAGGATAATTTTTCTGAATACAATAAAAGCTACGTAGATAGTTTCTGCTCACTGGCAAGTTCCTTTGAAAATGTAGACGTTTTAGGTCATTTAGATGATCTTTCTACTCTTTATGAACATGCAACCCATTACGTAAGTTTTTCACAAATTGAAGGATTATCAAATGCACTTTTAGAAGCAATAGCTAATGAACTATATCCTGTAGTATGGGATGCTAATAAAAATATATTACCACCAGAACTCTATCAGTTTGGCCATTTTTTTGAAAATAGCCAAAAAATTGATTTGAGTACAATAAATTTAAAAAATACACAAAAAATGAAAAAATTGGCTAAATATTATTTCTCCTTTTCGAAGGTTTCTGGAAAATATAGAAATCTATATGATTTATAACTCTCTATATATAATAACAATAATTTTTTGCACTTGGAGATCCACACGCATTCAGAAACTTTACTTTATTATTCTATTAGTACCTTTATTGCCTATAGTTTTAGAATTGAATATTGGATTTAAATTTTCATTTTATAACCCTGAATTACATACCTTCGCAATATTAACTAAGTCACTATATGTCGCATTATTGGTAATAATATGTTTAAAAGTTGGATTTATTATGTCTAAAAAAATCAAGCAATTAGTAGTCGAATATAAGCCACCAAGTTTTTCATATCAATTATTGTTAGTCCTTCCCGCACTTTTTTTATTAAAAATAAATTCTCCCAGTGGAACTATATTAGGTGAATATAAATATGGTATAACTGAACAGTCAAAGGCTATTGCAGTAAATGTAATCCCTTTACTGTTTTTTTTGTTAATAATTCTTATGATAATGGGAAGTTATCACTATAAAAAATTTGGTTTGCCTCGAAAAATAATACTTATATCAATATTTGTGTATGGTATTGTATTTCTTGGGTTGCTAACTGGAAATCGTGTTGAGCAACTAGGAATAATTGTAGCCACTTACTTTGTTATATCCCAAAATGTGTCTCCAAAAGTGAATGGCTGGCTTTTTGTAGGTCTAATTTTATCTGTTGGATTTATTTGGCTAATTGGTTTTTTCAGAAGTTCTGGTGAACTCAATTGGTCTCGGGTGTTAACACAATTTATGACATTCTCGGACATTGCCAATACACACTTGATAGCAATTGGGGTTATTGATCAAAAAAACGAAACTTATTGGGGTATAAATATCTTTATAGATATGTTGAAATCAACATTACCTGCTAGTATCTCACCTTTTGAACGCCCAGTCCCATTAGCACGGTTTTACCATGAATACTACGATACGATGGGTGGTGCATACTGGCCTGGGGTCTTGTACTTATCATTTGGTTGGTACGCTGGAATTTATGCAGGATTTACTGGTTTTGTGCTAGGTTCTATAGAAAAATCAGCCAAGTATTCTAATTTTGCGAGTTTTGTTATGTTAGGATTTACAATAGTTAGTTTCCGTTGGATGTATTATGGTGGAATAACTGTTTATAGGATGATTACTATTATTCTTATAGTAATTGTATTGTACGAAATTTTCAAAAAATTATTAAATTTAAATGGACTAAAAGATGATAAATAAAACTATATCGCAATTTCAGGCGGATGATTATCTTTTAGTACTAGATGAAGTAGTAAAATTTATTCAACAGTTTAATTGCGTTGATGCGATATATAAGATTGGTGGGTTTAATGCCCCAGGTATATCTGACATTGATTTAATATTTGTATTAGACGACGAAAATGCTTGGGAATTTACACGAGTATGGTTTCTATATCTGAATAACCAGTCAAAAAATTCAAGATATTTATTCACTCATTATCCTTATCTTATAAGTAAATCACAATTTAGAGATTATAACTGGCTATCTGTTTTTCCAATTTTTAATATTGAGAAACTCTATTCAAAATCCGCCTGTGAAACAAATATTCAACTTGGACACTTTCCTTACAGTGGATTTTTAGACAGTAATTTAACCTATTGGCTGCAAGAATTCGATAAGACAGTCCCATCAAATGAGCGTCAAGGACTGCTGCGGTTACACAGCATGAATTATCCGATACAACTTGCTGAAAAAATAATAGGTAAAAAAACATGTGACGCATCTGAATTTCTTGATCAAGTAAGTTGGTTGAGGGGAAATTTTTACAATTTAAGTTCTGATAAAATAAAAAATGATATATCAAATCTTTATAAATTAGCGCATAAACTTTCTTTAGAGTTAAATACAAATGTAGCAAACCATCTACGGCTTAATTTAAATGATCGTTGTTTCGACTTTAAGGTCAGTTTGATCACTAAAACGTTATGCATATCAAATCATGATAATAACCTTTCTAATGTAAGATCCGAATTGTTGATACCGCTTATTATGTATTCAACAGGCGAACAAACTCTAACTAGGCATTATTTGCGAAAGTTAGACCTACAAAACAGTGAAAATTTTATTAGGTTTGGGCACGGTGCAACTTATGACCAAATTATGGATGAATATACTATAAAAAAAGACTTCTATACGATTTACATTAAATGGTTGGTGTCAAATCGATTAGGTTTGGGCACGGTGCAACTTATGACCAAATTATGGATGAATATACTATAAAAAAAGACTTCTATACGATTTACATTAAATGGTTGGTGTCAAATCGATTAGGTTGGGGCGCATTTTCTGTGCCGCTTGGGGTGCCGTTTTTGCATTATTACTGTACAGAACCAGCTCAATGGAATGGTATTACTAAACGCTTGATTAAAAAAATTGTTGGACCAGCAAGGGCCTATTTTGATGTTTAAGAAACAACCAAAAATTCTAATTTATTTAGGTAATGTTCGTGTAGGCGGTGCCATGCAAGTTTCGCGCGCACTTTTCAATTATTTGAATAAATACGCCTTACCATTTAAGTATGACCTTTATGTTTCAAGGCAGTTAGCAGAACAAATAGATTTTACTCATTTGAAAGGCAGTCCAGATATATATATAGGCGGATCCAGGAGTTATAGTGACTTTTTAGGATATATTAATTTATTGCAACTGAAATATGACTTGGTGTTTTCATTATTTGGACCAAAAATAACACTTTTAAAAGCAAGAAAAGAAGTTTCAGGTTTTGCACAGTTATTGTTATTACAAAATTTACAATATGGTAAATATACTTTTCTTCAAAGACTGAAGTTTTCAATACATATTTTTTTTCACTCGCGAAGCCAACTTTTTTTCGTAGAGGCGGATCATGTTAAGGCTAAACTTAAATCAACTAAACGTTTACATAAACAAAAAGTTGTTGTGAGTAGAAATGTGGTTAACCCAATTGTTAAAAATGGATTATTGAGGTTTGCTTCAAATTTGATTAAGGACAAAAAAAAAATATATTTGGGGTACTGTGCTGGTTTTCACCCACATAAAAATCATCAAATACTAATTAAAACTTTACCAGAATTAAAGCGTTCAATGAATTGTGATGTTGTCTATCTTCTGACATTGGATAAAAGCCTTCAGCATCATTTTCCAAATTCCACAAATTTCATTTGTGTGGGAAATGTACCTCTAGAAAAATTGAAAAGCTTCTATACGTTTTGTGATGGTATTGTTTTCCCATCTCTAGCTGAATGTTCATCAGCGGCTCCATTGGAAGCAATGTTTTTCAAAAAACCACTATTTGCTAGTAATAGAGATTTTGTAACTGAAGACTGTGAGGATTATCCAGAATATTTTGATCCTAACAGACCATGTGAATATGTCGAAGCGGTCACCAATTTTTTTAATAATTCAAAGTCAATAGTCAGCACTCATCGTACAAAATTAGGCTCTAAAAAGAAATTTATTGAAATGTTTGATATATTAAAAGGAGAGCTCTAAAGTGCAAATTATAAAAAAGAAAACCAGGCTTCTTATATTGGGTGCTAATGGAATGATTGGCAATGGTTTTATAGATAGTATATGCAAATTTGATCCATCTAGATATGAAATTTTTGGTATAGTCAGAGATCTAAAGTATAAGCGTTTAGACTCAGTTAAAACTGTCTATGTCGAAAATATATTTATAAACATTGATAGATTAATTGGACAATATAAACCAGATTTAATCATCAATTGCATTGGTATTGTTAGCCAAAAATTTCAAAAATGTAATACTTCAGATATTATTAAATGGAATTCATTATGGCCTAATATTTTGATGGAAAACTGTATAAATCACAATATCAAACTTTTACAAATCAGCACAGATTGTATATTTGATGGAGTCAATGGTTGCTATGATGAAAATAATCAAGCTTATGCATCTGGTTTGTACGGTACATCAAAACGTCTAGGAGAAATTTCTGGTAAAAATGTCAAGACAGTCAGATTGTCGACAATAGGTTTTGAAGACGATGAACAAAAACATGGTTTACTAGAATGGTTCTTGTCCCAAAAGACTCAAGTGATGGGGTATGAAAAAGTATTTTATTCTGGTTTCGCCACATCAGAATTATATCGTGTCGTTGATTGGGTGTTGATGAACTGGGACGTATTTGAATTAGCACATATTCCTGGTATAAAAATAAATAAATATCAGTTACTTAAAAAAATTTCATTAATATATGGTCATGATGTTGATATACAACCAATTAGTTTTCCAAAAATTGACCGTAGCCTAATTACCATAAATAATTTGCATAACATGATAGAATTTCCCAACTGGGATGAACAGTTGGTAAGGTTAAAAAAATGTAACACTAGAAAAGTGAGTATTTAAATTGAGCAAGATATTTCTAATTACAGGTGGAACTGGGTCATTTGGAAGCACTATGGTTAAACATTTGTTAAAAGATAATGACAATGAGGTGCGCGTTCTCTCACGAGATGAAAAGAAACAAGATGACTTGAGGAGTTTGCATTCAAATAAAAACCTAAAGATGTTTTTGGGCGATGTTAGAGATAAAGACTCTGTTTTGGCCGCTATGAAAGATGTTGATTTTGTTTTTCACGCAGCGGCACTTAAGCAAGTACCTTCATGTGAATTTTTTCCAATGGAAGCAATTAAGACTAACGTATTGGGAACCGAAAATGTGTGTAAAGCTGCTATTGCTTGTGGAGTTAAAAAGTTTGTATGTTTGAGTACTGATAAAGCAGTTTATCCAATCAATGCTATGGGTATATCAAAAGCTATGATGGAAAAGGTTGTATTGTCTCATTCGCGACATCCATATAATAATCATGACACGACTTTTTGTATTACACGGTATGGTAATGTAATGGGTTCTAGAGGCTCAGTTATTCCCTTATTTTTTGAGCAAACACGACAATCAAACCCACTTACGATTACCAACGGTAAAATGACCCGCTTTATGATGAGTTTGGAACAAAGTGTTGATTTGGTGATGTTTGCATTTAAAGAAGGTGCAAGTGGTGATATTTGTGTACAAAAAGCTGAGTCTGCTTACATCAGCACATTAGCAGAAGCTGTCAGGAAAATTGCTTCAAGTGATATTCCAGTACGATATATTGGGACACGGCATGCTGAAAAAGTACATGAGGTACTATTGTCTTCAGAAGAATACTTAACTGCAAAAGACATGGGAAATTTTTTTATTGTTGGTATAGATGGACGTGATCTAAATTATATTGATTATGAGAGTAAGGGTAGTAAAGAAAAACAACCGGCTCCATATTCATCAGAAAATGCAACAATTTTAGATAAACAAACACTAATTTCAAAAATTTTAGAATTAGGTTTAGATAAAAAGGAGTGATGTTTATGCGAAAAATTATGACAGTAATTGGTACTAGGCCTGAGATTATAAAAATGTCAAAAATTATCAATAGTTTAGATAAAAATTTTGACAATATTTTGGTTCATACTGGCCAGAATTATGACTACGAATTAAATGAGGTTTTTTTTAAAGATCTGCAAGTAAGAAAGCCAAATTATTTTCTTGACTGTGATGTTTCTTCAGTAATGTCTACTGTTGGCGATATTCTAGTAAAAATAGATAATCTTATTACTTTAGAACAACCTGATGCATTTTTAGTTTATGGTGATACTAATTCATGTCTTTCGGTGATTGCTGCTAAAAGACGAAGGATTCCAATATTTCACTTTGAAGCTGGCAATAGGTGTTTTGATGTTCGAGTACCTGAGGAAATAAATAGAAAAATTGTAGATCACACTGCTGATGTGAATTTTGTATTATCAGAACACGCAAGGCGTTACCTTGAGAAGGAAGGTTTTCCACCTCAATATATATTCAAAACAGGAAGCCACATGTTTGAAGTTATTAGCCAGCACGCACAAGATATAGATCAATCAAAAATTTTAGAAGAGCTAAATTTAAAAAGAAATAATTATTTCTTAGTTAGTCTTCATAGAGAAGAAAATGTTGATGACGACGCTAACTTAAAAAAATCGTTAGAAGCGCTAGAGAGTCTTAGTACAAAAAAAAATAAAGTTACTATAATTTCTGTGCACCCTAGGACCCGCGCTAGAATTGAAAGTCTTGGAATAATAGTTTCAGAGAGAATAATTCTGTTAAAACCATTTGGTTTTTTTGATTATTGTAATCTTCAAAAAAATGCTTTTTGTGTTATTTCTGACAGTGGTACAATTTCTGAAGAGACCTCGCTGCTTAATTTAAATTCTGTTATGTTGAGAGAAACGCATGAAAGACCAGAGGGTATGGATGTTGGATCTGTGGTGTGTAGTAGCTTGACGAAAAGGTCTCTTGAACATGCTGTAGAGGTTGCAGTTAATACCTCGCCTACAAATTCTATTTCTGATTATACTAATAATACATCAGAAATGATAACAAGAGTAATAAGTAGTTATATTGATATTATAAATCGATTTACATGGAAAAAATAAAAACACTTTTTATCTCTGATATAAAAATAGGAGATCAGCGCTCTAGTTATCAAATGATTGAACCCTTGATGGAAGATATACACGCCAACCACGGTGGTGTTGTATTATTTTCGCCTGAAAATTTATTAGGTGAAAAGCTTTTTGAAGTTATTACTTTTAAAACATTTTTTTATAAATCTTCAAATAACTTGTTACGATTAATATCTGAAATTTTTTATCCAGTAGTTGCCATTCTTAAGTTTATAAAAAAAATTAAATCTCTTAATGAAGTTGAAAATGTAATTGTTTATTCACCTTCAATTTTTTTCGTTTTTTTTATTTGTTTTCTGAAGTGTTTGCCAATCAGAAAAAAACGATATTATTTAATATTGAGAGATATTTTCCCAGATTGGGCTTATAATAATGGATTTATTAAAAACCCATTTGTCATTTTTAGTTTAAGGAAAGTTGCAGCATTACAGTTTAAACTTTATGATTGTATTGGAGTGCAAAACGAAAGTTCAAAAAAATATTTATTTTGCAATTATTCTATAAAATGTAAAATTGTGGTGCTTAGTAATTGGTTTTCAGTGCAAAAAAATAGTTTGCATTATAATGAGTTGCCAAAATCGCTTCAAAAAATAATAGATGTAAAGCGTAAATATCTTGTCTATACAGGATCATTGGGACATGCACAGGATATGTTGTTATTTGTAAAATCTTTTTGTAAAATAATTGATCTAAATCCTGAATTTAATTATAATCTTATAATTTTAGGAGAAGGGGTTGATTTTATTAAGATTGAACAATTAGCAAGAAAATACTCAAAGCGGATATTTATTTTTAAAAAAGTGGATAATAATATTTCGAATTATTTTATTGCCAACTCTTCAGGGGGTATTGTTAGTCTAGATAGAAAATTTAAAGTAGATAATATTCCGGGTAAGTTTATTAATTATATAAGTTTAGGCATTCCTGTTTTTGCTTTAGTAAACAAATCAAATACTGATTTAATAAACGAAATAAACGAAAATAGACTTGGTATTGCTTCGTCTGCTCATACTCAGTTAGATATAATGGATATATTGCTGGGATATTGTAGAATAGAAAACAAATACTCTAATGAAAATATAAAAAACTATTTCTTAAGACATTATTCATATGGTGTATGTAGTCGCCCATTGCTTGAGTGGCTAGACAATAACTCTTAAATTAACTTATTTTGCTTAACACCTAGTAGTTTCTAATTGTATTATTTTTTCAGCATATGTAAAAAATAATAAATTTTGAAAGTAAACGTATTTCTATTTTGAAAAACGTTTGTGACTATATAATTACTAATTTTTTTTAGATGATGTATGAAGATTGGATTATTATGAATATTTTGTTTCAGATTGTGTAAGTGAGATGTAAAAATGATTAAAAAATTAAGAAAGGCAATTTTTCCAGTTGCAGGGTTTGGTACAAGGTTTTTGCCTGCAACAAAGGCAATGCCAAAAGAGCTTTTACCCATCATAGATAAACCACTGATACAATATGCTGCTGAAGAAGCTATTGCTGCAGGCTTAGATACATTAATATTCATTACAGGTCGTAACAAACGTGCAATTGAAGACCACTTTGATGGTAATAATGAACTTGAATTAGCTTTGCGTGCAAAGGGTAAAAATGAAATGGCTGACATAGTCAAAAATATTTTACCAGAAGGCATAGAGTGTATTTTTGTTAGGCAAAAAGAACAATTAGGGCTGGGTCATGCAGTACTCTGCGCTGAGCGAGTTGTGGGAAATGAGCCGTTTGCATTACTCTTAGCTGATGATTTTTTAACATACAGCGGCAAAGGTATCACGTCAGATCTTATAAATGGATATGAAAAAACTTATAAATCTCAACTTAGTGTCATGAAAGTTGATGGTCCTGAAATATCAAAATATGGTGTCATTGTGCCAAATAATAAAACAGGATTGGTCGCAGGTCTATTAGAAAAACCAAATTTTGAAAATGCACCTTCAAATCTTGCCAGTATTGGTCGATATGTCCTTACACCTGATATTTTTGATATATTAAGAAATCAGCCTATTGGTGTTGAAGGTGAAATTCAGCTTGCGGATTCTATAAACGTGCAAGCAGAAAATAATATGGTTGAGGCAGTAATTTTAAATGGTAAACGTTTTGATTGTGGTAGTGTTCAAGGTTATGTTGAGGCTATTAAGTATGTAGCTTTAAATCATAAATTCGATTAAAGTTATTTGATAAAAAATTAGATGATAATATTAAAAATGTTTTCAAAAATTTGTTTGTAAAATTAATAAGTTTCAAATGGGGTATACATAAATAGACAGCTGTTTGTATAATTTAGATTATACTTTTCTTTTTATGATTTAACAGTTATCAATTTACTAGATTAGAAGTTGAATTTATACTTATGAACCAAAATAACGAATTTAACGATGAAATTGATTTAAGGGATATATTTTTTACACTTTGGGCTGGTAAAATTTATATAATTCTTATCTCTATTATATCTGTTTTTTTTGCGTCTTTTTACCTCCAATCTGCGCAAAGAGAATATTCAGTTGAATATAATGTAAAACCTGTGGGTGAAACTAAAAATGGCCCATCATTCTCTGGGCTGGGTGGTTTTGCATCACTTGCGGGCGTTCAATTGCCAACCAGTTCAGGCAATGATTTTAATATATATAAAGACCTCATAACTGCGCCAGAAGTTTCAGAAATAATATTTGAAAATAAAAAAATTATTAGAGAGATATTTAGATCTGAATGGGATGAGACACTGAATAATTATTCAAGACCACCGAAAAGTAAAATACAGATTTTTGTTAATGATGCTAAGAAATTATTAACTGGAAATATAGACATAAATTATATGCCTCCTAACCCAAGGAGACTTGCTATTTTTATCAATGAAAATATTCAAATAAACCAAGATAAAGAAACTGGATTTTTAAAATTTACAAGTGAAACATCAAAGCCGAAATTGATGTTATCACTTATTTGAGAAGCAACCGAAGCGAGTGATAAAATTATGAGGCAGCGTTATGTTGATTTTTCGACAGAGCCGTTAGCTTTTTATAAAGATAAACTTCGTACTGCGCGCTCTCGAGAGCACCGGGAAGCTTTAGCAGAACTTATAAGTAAAGAAGAGCAAAAGCTAATGTTTGCTTCGCGCGGAAAACATTTTATTGCGGAGCCATATATAGACCCTTCAATAAGTTTACATCCAACAGCACCAAATCCTACATTTATCTTAGCACGTTCATTAATATTGGGGTTATTACTCGGGGCAACTGGGGTATTAGCGCGACATGCAATAACGAAAGAAAATTAATGAATATTTTATTATTGAGAAATTTATTTATTTTAATTTTATTTATTTTGGGGCAACCTAGTTTTGCTCAATCAACTATTGATGAAAATTTACTAAAAGTGTTAATCGAAAATCCGTCAATAATAAATAATTTTCCAAAAAAAGACAAAAACATTGTTGAACAAAAGCAGATATCTGAAAATCAAAACGTAGCAAATACTGATAACAATCTTCAGATAGATTTATCGAAAACTATCGATCAAAGATTAGTAAATGAAAAATCTATGTTAATGAGATATTTTTATGCTCTCACCGGAGAAGATTTAAATATTTATGGATCAAATGAATTTAACCAGCCTGAAGATGATGGGTTGCTTTTTTTTAATACTATAGGAAAAGACTATCAATTGGCTCCTGGGGATACAATTCAGATTACAATTACTGGATTGAGCCCATCTAACGAAAATTATCAAGTTATGAATGATGGAACTATTACGCTTGAAAATGAATATCCTTTAAATGTTAATAATTTAAATTTATATCAAGTCAGTAAATTGGTTCTTAATAAAATTTCATTTGATGATGCATCCGCTGAAGTCTTTGTTAGGTTAAATAATGCTAGATTGGTAACAGTGCAGATTTCTGGTAATGTAAAATCTCCAAGAACTATTGCAGTGCCTGCATATACACCACTGAGTAGAGTTATTGCATATTCGGGAGGTATTTCTGATAGTGGTTCACTGCGAGATATTTCATTAAGTCAAATTGGTGAGGCAACACAAACAATAGACTTTTATAATTTTTTACAAAACGCATCACCAAAACTAGACCCACTAATTAAAAATGGTGCACGCATATTTGTTCCATTTAAGGGCCCTACAATTGCAGTAACAGGATTTGTAAATAATCCTGGAATATATGAGTTGCCAAATGATAAATCTGAAATATTAATAAAAAATTTACTAAGTATTACTGGAAATTCTTTTTTGCCCTCTGGAGCTAAATTAAAAATATCTTATTTTGACTCGAACGGACAAATAGCAACACGTTTGGCAGTTAAAAATGAATCACTCAAAGAAGGCGAAGCCCTCCAGATAGACTTTGTTGAAACGCGTGATTTAAACATATCTAAAGTTTCTGGGGCTGTTTTAAAAGACTATGAAATAAAAACTAGCATGCCATTAAGTATTGGGGAAATAATAAAAGGTGGTGCAGTATTGAGTTTAGATGCATACACACCGTTTGCATTAATTGTTGGTAAAGAAGTTCAGGCTATAAATCTAGATGAAGCTTTAGAGGATAATAGCATTACCTTACCAGTTGGGTCGGATTTGCGATTATTTACAAAAGAGGAATATCTAGGATTGGTTGCTTCAGATCCTAATAAATCAATTGATCCTCTTGTTTCTAAATTTGTTAATTCAAATATAGCAGAAATTTATCTTGATGGAGTGAGAATTGCTTATATTCCCATAGATCAAGATAAGGAGCTCTATGAATATATAAAGAATTTTTATACTCCAAGTGCAAAAACTATGTATGATTTAGCTCTGTTAGATACCAAAAATGGGGTTAATGCGTTTGATCTCAAACTGGCAATGCAAAAACACAATAATCCAAATCATTATCATCAAAAATTAGCCAAAGGTGATAGATTATTTATTTTTGAGGATAAGTTTTTCAGCCAACTAATTCGCGAGAAAGTAGATGGTGTATTTTATGATATTATTGATACAGAACAGTCAGATGAAAATGTAAATTTAGAAGTGGTAAAATTACGTCAAGAATTAGATAATAATAAATTAAATTACATGCAGAATATAGAATATTCTAATAAATTACTTCGAAAATCTAATATAATAAAAATTAGTTTAGATGGAGAATTATTTACAATTTTGCCGTTCTCAAAAGGTATGACTTCTTCTGATATATTAGATAAATTAAAAGATAGATTGCCTACGATACAAAACGAATTGTCAATTGTTCAAAATAGGGATGAAAATTCAACAGTAAAAACAAAAAATATAAACTATGAATTTAAAATTAAACAAAACGATGCCATTAATTTGATCAGCCAGGGTATTTATCGCAAAATAATAGATTCTTATGACTTTACAGGTTCTTCAGCTTTAATGAATGATGTAAGGGAAAGTGACGCAGTAAAAGTTTATTATGATGGAAAGTTAACCTTACTTTTATCTCCAAACATTGCTTTTTCAAAAGAAAAATTATTTGATAGAATTATTAATTCAGATGATTTTTATAAATTATATATTGGATTGAGCACTAATCAAACAGACAATAATACCTGGACTTTACGTTCTTACGATGCTGCTACATTTTTTTCTGATTCACAAAATATAATTCCAAATGAATCAAACATAGTTTATATGTTTTCTGAACAATATATTAGAGATAATTTTTTAGATATTCTTAGTAAAAGAGATCTCCTAACAGATACTTCTACAAAAACTACTGATGAAAATAGACTCTCTGAGATCGAAGATGTCACGATAGAATTCGATGGCCTAGATAAAATAGAGACACTAGGAAATGAAAATATAGATACTGAATTAAGACAATCAAATAATAATATTTCAGATTATGTCTTAAAATCTATGACTTCAAAACTTCGATATGTATCTGGCGCGGCTATCTTCCCAGGAACATATCCTCTAGCGGATAGGGTTAGATTAAGAGATTTAGTGGAAGTAGTAGGATTGGTGAATTCAAAGGCTGGCTCAAATGTTGTAGTCACAAGATCTTCAAAGGAAAACGATATTCTATCTAAATCAGCTCCTGAAATCATCAAACTAAATAGTATGATGACGAATGAAACTATTCTTTCAGGTGAGTATTATGTTAATATACCATTAGCGATAAATGAAGCTATCAATGGGTTTGTTAATTTATCAGGTGAATTTAAAGTACCTGGTGATTATTCTTTTTCAAGCTCAGAGACTTTAAATGATATAATACAACGTGCTGGAGGTTTAACAGATACAGCCTTCCCATTAGGTGCTGTTTTAGAAAGAAAATCAATTAAAGCCCAAGAAAAAGAATCCAACAATATATTAGCATCTCAATTAGAGGCATCTGTTCTTACATTGGCACAATCCGATATAGATGGAGTTGGTGAACAAATAAAAGCAGTTTTAGGTTTTTCTCAGCAATTAAGAAACCAGCCAACTAAAGGTAGAATGACAATAAATATAATGGATCTTAATAATAATTTATATTTACAAGATGGTGATAAGTTAATGCTTCCAAAGCGGCCATCACATGTGTCTGTTGTTGGCGCCGTTCAAAGAACGACTGTTGCAAGTTATAATTCAAACAAAACTTATAAAGATTATATATTTTCTGCGGGCGGGTTAACCAAAATGGCAGACATTAGAAAAGCTTATCTATTATTACCGAACGGAGAAAGCCGCCTGGTAGATAATAATACAGTTATTCCAGCTGGTGCTGTTGTTGTTGTACCACCCAAAATAGATAAATTGTCTATATTAGGATTAACAGATATTATTTCACGAGTTATGGGTAATATCGCGACATCAATATTAGCCATAAATAATGTTAATTAGGATATTCATAAGATATTATACATTAATAATATTATTGTTGATGCCAATGTCTGTTCATGCAAAAGAAATTAATCATATTTCAACTGATTCTAGCAAGTCTCCTGTAGAAAATATTGACCAATTTTTT
>Ga0206124_10001347_pt1 | contig 19446 bp, 34 predicted proteins | sample Helgoland_Spring_3_FD_148671 | JGI IMG/M metagenome (GOLD analysis project Ga0206124, IMG submission 148671) | Pelagic subsurface seawater microbial communities from Kabeltonne, Helgoland, North Sea - Helgoland_Spring_Bloom_20160321_2 | ecosystem: Environmental > Aquatic > Marine > Epipelagic ... | reverse complement strand
CCAACAATACAAAAGGCAATTGCTTTTAAAGATGCTTCTTCAGTACGTTTTTTTCTATCGCTGTCGTAGTATGGATGTTTTTTCATTGTTTTTATTTGTAATATACGAAAATTATTTTAAGAATCCAAATTATTAATTACATTAATTTAGGTAACCTGAATTTTAATATTGGATTACCATTTACAGTTGGTTGGCCTAACTCATCAATTCCAATTTCTTTTACCTTTACAGGTTTATTTCTAAATTTTCCAACCATTATAGTATCACCTATTTCAATTGGTATAATAAATTCTTTTCCTTTATAAGTTGCTTTCATTATTTATATACTTTCATTTGTTTAATTTCTTCAATAATTCTATTTACAGTTGAACCTACATGATTAGATGATCTTCTATTTTCATTAATTTGCTTTTGTAATTCACTAATATGATCAACTTTTGTCTTCGAATACTGTTTGTAATCTAACCAAAAACCTATTGCTACAATTAGGTTCATACCTAATGAAGCGAAAAGGATTTTTGCGTCACTATAAACATCCAAAGACATTGATAAATGCACATGACCTACTACCCAAAACGGTATGGCTAACTGTTGGCTAATCCAAATTAACAAAAATGTAATAAATTTCTTCATATCTTTAATCTACAGCTAACTATTTTTATCTAATTCCCAGTACTCTACTTCCTCAGCATCTTCAATCGTTTCACAAAATAAAAAATGCGTTTGAGTTCTCAAAACGTGGTCACAACCTAAGTAATCCCTAAAGGCTTGACATAGCTCCATATTTAACCTATTCGATCCCTTAACGGTAAACCTAGTTACAGGTATCTCTCTATGAACCACATAACCTTTATCATTAACATATTTTATGTAATGTATTCCAATCATCGTATATACATATTAAGGCCTGGATAATTGTAGTAAAAAGCTTTTGATTTTATTTCCATAATACTTGAATACATACTAATGTTAATGCTAAACATAAACTTACTATCGTTTTTAATGTAATGCCTTGATTAAAAAAGTAACTAACCATAAAGGCATAAACACACATACCAACTCCAAACCCAACAAATCTAGCAGGCCAAAATAAACCATTAAATGCAGTAACAGCATTTTTAGTTCCCCAAATATAGAAAAACGATAATATTATACCTCCTGCTGCTACAGCCCACTCATATTTTTGAAATGACTTCCAAATAAATTGACCATTTAATTGAAAAAATGTTAAAAAATGAGCACATAAAAAACACCCCATTGCTAAAAACAAATATTTAAAATCTATCATAACTACTTTAATTTTTGCTCGTTAAAATGATTTAATAAATCCATACCTTTTAATGCATCAACAGTAGCATCAAACTTTTTAAACATATACTCTTCATCTTGTCTAAATCCTAATTTAAACTCAACCCAACTACCACTTTCAAATGAAACTAAAACTGTTGTAAATGAACGATTACCAGCATATCCAGTTCCTGTTTGTACCTTAGCATTTGGGTATAATTTTGAATACTTATCAAGAGTATATTCTACTATGTTAGTTTTCTTAACATAACTATCATATCTCCATTGTTGATCTTCATTATATTCATTTAATTTAACTAATAATGTAGATGGTTTATAAGCTCTATATTGTGGAGTTATTCTAGAACACTCTAATTTATCACCTGCTTTACTAACATTTGATGTGTCAGCTGTTAATTTACCATTATAAAATCTTTTATGTTTTAAATAAACACCACCACTTATTGTATTAAATGTTACTTCAGCTGTAAATCTATTATCACCCCATCCAAATGATCTTTCAGATGTTTCTTTATCAACTGCATAAGTACATGAAAAATTTTCACCTTGTTTAAATCCAGCTTCTTTAAGCATATCCACCATTTTCTCTATGCTTTCTATTCTATCAACTACGTGTTTATTTTGTCTTTCAACAAATGAATCAACTTCTATTTGTTGTTCTTGATTTAATACTTGGAATAATTCTAATTGCTCTAACATAACCTTTATTTATTTTAATTAATATTTGGGCTCTCACCCGTTTTACCCTGTAAATATACGAACCCTATCTGCGGTAACCAAATTTTTCCGCATATGTCTTTATTTGTTTTTATTATCATATATGCGTAAATATACGAAAAAAAAAGCGCGTATCCAAACAGATACGCGCCTTTCTTAACATTAATTTTTAACTTATTTCTTATCGATAAAGAATTTAGCTAAAATAACTAGTGCTATTAATCCAACAAATCCACCTTCGCCGAAGCTATTTAGTAAAGTTGTTAAATTGGCAACAACATCCATTCCGAATACCATTCCACCAGTTAATACATTCCACAGAATTGCTACTGGTACTACTGCCATCATAATTGACAATAATCCACCAAAAAATCCTGTTACGTGCTTAATTACATTTTCCATTTTTATTAATTTTTAGTTAAACAATATTAAAACTTAAGACCTACGCCTAACATTAAGTTAGTTGTCTTTTCTCCTACATTGTAAACTACTTTAGGGTCAACGTATATTCCTTTGTGGAAAGTAAACATTTTACCTAAACCTAATGAAAGGTTATCAGTATCTACATCTGGTGCAGATCCATAAAGATACACATCATGACCACCTAGTGTCATAAAGTATCTAGCATGTAAATCTAGTACCATAGATTCAGATGAATCTGCTTGTGATAAGTTTACACCTACCATAAGTTTATCAGATACACCGTATCCTAATGTTGGTGCTATAGACCATTCAGTCCAAGCTACATTTGCGATATCTCCAGTACCAACGTACCAATCGCCCTTCGCGTTTTGAGCATTAACTCCTACTACAACAAGCAGTGATAAAGCTAATGTTAAAATCATTTTTTTCATTTTTTTGATTTTGGTTAATAATTAATTTTATTGTTTTGAAAACGTAGTGGCCAACTACTTTTGATAACTTATCATATGTGTATCACCTTTACATTTTCTAACAATGTTAAGCCCACATGATAATAAATTAGACCTGGGGATCCTAGCTATTCTAAGCATCCCTTTTATCAGCTATATAATTTTCGAAATCTTCAACATAGTCGTCCATTTCATAATCATCATAATCGCTTCTTCTTTCGCCTCCGGCGTCAAAGTCCCTTTTGATTGAATCAATATAGGTATCTAATTCTAGATCTTCTCTTGAATCACCTCTTTTTAATTCATCTTGTATGTATTTTTTTATAACTCCAAAGTCTATATCTTTAGCTTCTGCTAAAAATTTAGCCCATTTGGCTTCATATCCCTGTTCCATAATATTTTCTTCTATTTTTTCACTTTCATCTACCATATACATTCCTGATTCGCCTAACTCATCTTCGATTTGTTTAGCCATACCAGCAATACCATTATTTTTTATAGTAAGCCATTTTTTTAATTCTTTTACCCAAACATACCCATAATCACCTCCAAAATAATCTACTGCATCACCAATCATTGATCCTGCTGTAAATGCATCATCTGCATCTACTATTTTGTAGTATGGTTCTTGATCATATTTAGAATCAATGTCTCCACTTTCTGGGTCTATTGAAGAAATATAACCTGTAGCAGCTAATTTTTCAGCTGCATCCCCATCATTAAAATGTTTAACTAATGTTTTACCTAGTCCATCTGGATAACCATCATAATGATTATAAGTTCCGACTAATTGTTTGTCGTCATCTAAAAATCCTATTAATGCTCTTGTTGCCATATCTTTATTTACTTTTATTATACATATTACAAATTGTATTTTAATTTATAAGAATCAATACAACTTTGACCAACCCCACATTCTAAAATTACTGCTGATTGTGGTACTCCCGGAAGTTTATCCGCAGAAGCAATATAATCTATATTCGTATTACGCCAAACTTTCATTTTAATTTTTGCATTACTTCTATTAGAAGTTTTAAAAACTAACACAACAGGTATCTTACCATATGGTTTTTTGTCAATTTTTATTTTATTTTGTTTAGTACCTTTTGCCTCATAATGTTCAGTTTTCCAAGGTCCTTTGTCATTTTTACTTCTATCATAATACCAAACTGATCTACTACCTAATTCTGGTTTTGATGGCACTTCAAACATTTCTTGAGTGAAAATTTGCCATGGAATTGCTTCTTGTTCTTTTGGTCTACCTCTATTTTCCATTTATTTCTAATCTTAATTTTTTAATATGTTTACAATTATTGCCACTCATCCAAACACCGGGGCATGTACAAGTAAAATTACCTGTGTCAGGATAGTATCTTGTTTTATACATTTTATCACCTTTTGAACTTAATGTTTCAACTATAATAGTTTCAGCTTTTTTCTTAACCTTAGGTTTAATGTGTATAACATCGTTTAATGTTGTACCTTCAATAGCTTCTTGCCAACCAGGCATAATATATGTCTTACCACCTAACTTCATTATACACGGTGGTAAAACGTGTTTATGTGTATATTTATGTAACTTCACCATAATTGATGGTCCAAATCCATCTGGTTTTAAACCATAGCTAGTTGTTGGGTTGTAGAATCGTCTTGTTCTCCAATTCCCATACTTATTTAAATTTGAAAATTCTATTATTGGCATATATTACTTTATTAGTCCGTAATCTTTAACAAATTGTAATTCTTCAGGCGTAACATCCATTACATTTTTATGCATGATTTCCATTGCCCTTTTGTACTCTTGCTCTTCCCAATAAATTTCTTCTTGATTCATAACCTTTATTTTAATTAATACTTGGCTTTACGCCCTTATTTACATGGTAAATATACGAACCTTTTTTACGGTAACCAAATAAATACACGGAAGTCTTTAATTATTCTTACCACCTCTACTTTTAACTGATATAGATGGTCTTGAATTATTGCTAGGTCTAGAATTATTATTAAAACTAGGTCTAGAATTATTATTCCTAATAACAGGTTTATTATTATTAGGTTTTACTATAATATTATTATTACTACTATTGTTATTATTCCATATAGGTTTATTAGTATTAACTACTGGTTTGTTTATAATTACTGGAGGAATGTTATTAACTCTTGGTTTAGTTGATGCAATCATAGAAGCTTGTCCTATTCTATCTTTTATAGACATTCTATTAGACTCTATTAAGCTACCTCTTCTGCTTGCGTTATAAACCACATTATAACTTTGATTATTAAATGGTCCTTGATACCAATTATTAGTTGGTCTCCATGGTCTCATATACCAATCCCAATGATTCCAAGGTCTATAATAGGAATAATAAGGGTTATAATAAGAATAGTAATTATTAAAACCATGGTAATAATCAAAATCTAACCATAATGGTCTTGACCCCCAATAACCATAATTATGTCCCCAATTAAATCTAGGTCTTAATGGTCTAAAGTCTAATGTAATAGTATTAAATTCTAAACTTGTAAATAAATTTACTGAATCGCCTTTAGTTTCATCTAAATAAACTACATCAGTTTCACAACATTTGTCTACTGGTACTTGTTGATAAGTACCACAACCACATAAAAACATTATTATAATACCAAATACAACACCTTTGATCCAAGATGACCAAGCTGCTTGATATGAAGATACATTATATTTTTCTAATACACTATAATAGTGGTTTTTATGCCATTTAAATAATTTTTCCATAATTAATCAGTTATTGTATGTTTTTTTCTATGAGTTATTCCTTCTTTTTTTATTTGTGCATCTAAGCTGAGAAATGTACACATTCTTATTAATTGTTTAGGATCAGAAAAAGCCATTTCTTCTAAAAATTCATCATCCATAGCATCAAATATTTCGTAAAAATTGATGTCTTGAAATGATCCTTTTACTTTAATTTTATTTTCCTTGCCCACGATACATTTTTTTATAATTGCTAGAACCTTTCATGTTTGAGTGTTTTGTTTTAGCGTGAACACCAGGACGCTTTCTTTTTACTTTTTTATATGTACTATTAATTATTGCCATTTATTATAAATATTAAATTATAAATTTAAAATGTAACCTCCAAATTGTTTCATATAGGAAGTCATTTTAGTTCCATTTCCATCTTCAAATACAAACCCATTCTTTAAGAATTTACGTACATTACCTTGCCCAGCTAAATGAGCTGCAGCTAATATACCTGATTCTGTAACTAATATACCATGCACTATTTTACCATCATATTTTTTTATATAACGTTTTAATTTCTTTTGATTATGTGATAATAACATGTGCATTGCTTTTTCTTGTAATCTAGGATTATTAATAAATTCTTCTTTAGTTACATTAATACCTAAACCTTTAAGTGTTGCTTTACCAAACTGGTATCTACCCATATAACCAAACTCATTAACAACTAAATAGTTATTACTTGATTCCCTATGTCCTATTGCTTCTAAAAATTGTTGGTGTGAGGGTTGAACTAATTCAAATGGTTCTATTTCTATCTCTATAGGTTGTACTTCTATTGGTTTTATCTCACTTACATTATTTGGATAAGATTTATATGTTGTAAATGCCATTAATGTATATAATACTAAAGCAAATAATAATAGTATTACTATGTTGTCTAATTTTTTCATATTAAAATTTATTCCAAAAATCTCCATTAATATTTTTTGATCTTAAATTATCTCTTTTTTCTTCATCTTTAAGTATCTTATTTGCTAATTTTTCTAAATGCCTAGATTTGATTTTATCATAATCATTTACTATTTGATCATGTTTTTTTCGTTTTATATTTCTAGTTTTTTTCATGTTATTCTTAAATATTCAGTTAGTACTTTATCTGTAGGGTCTATATTCCTATTATTATTTTGGAATAATTCCCAAGAATCTTTTGCATATTTTCCTACTCCATAAAGTTCTATAACATCTGTAAATCCTTTTAAATATCCTTTACTCATTTTTTGTAAAGTTTTAGCTCTTTTATTATAAAAACCTAATGGTTCTAATAAATCAGCTATTTCTTTTTCATCAGCATTAATCATAGCTTGTGGGTTAGGATATCTTTCAAATAATTCTAATCTAACTCTATCTATTGTTGTTCTTCTACAAAGATTTAACATTATACAACAGCAAAGCATTTTCCAAGGATCATTTTGATAAATTTCTTGTAATAAAGGTCTTATTATTTTCATATGTTTGATATTAAATCACTTCCATATTCCTCTTCTGGTTTATCTAAACCTAATTCAACTAACCTTTGTCTAGTATAATCATCCATTTCCCATTCTACTGTAGCTTGATTTACAGGTACATGATCTTCTATACCTTTAATTTGTTTATCTGAGAATATATCTCCTACAGTTAAGAAATAATGATTATAACATAGTAATTCTATATTTTCCTTCCTATAATTTTTTTTATTACCATCTTTAAAATTTAATAATAATGGCATTTTATAATCAGATACTCTACGTTCATTAAATTTACAAATAGCACATTCTTCTAATAAATGGCCTTCTGTTATTAATCTATATTTTATCTTTTCAGGTGAAAAAGATGATGCATCAATTCTACCTTCAATAATATCTGTTAATGCAGGTTCTTTACCTCCACTTCTTAAAAACTTAGGAATACCTTTACCTGATTGATTTTTATGTTGTTCAAATAAATTATCATGGGTATCACTTTCATATAATTTAGCCCATTTTTTATAATGTTGATAAGAACAATTCAAATATCTAGCTGCTGCCCTATTTGATAAAGTTTGTGACATAGCTCCTTTAATGAGCTCCTTACTTAATGGTTTTGGTTTAGGCATCTATATCTTTATAGGAATCAAATAACTTTGGTTTTTTCTGATTTGCTAATTTATCTGCTTCATCAGATGTCATAATTTGTATATCATTCCAAGTATGATCCCCAACTCCATTTACTGTAGATACAGCTTTATAAGCTCCTGTTGTAGAACAATCAACACACACTTTGTAACCGAATTTAGTTAATCTCAATTCAGGCATGTCTGCTTCACACTTAATACATTGAATCATTTTCATATTTTCTTCCATGTTTATAATTATACGTAATCTATAAAATATTACGTAAATATACGAAAAATATGTCAGAAAACCAAATTATCCCATTAAGAATGGAATAATCTAGTTATTTTTTCTACTTTAAATAATTTTTTAAATGTATCTAATGGTAATTTTTTTATCTTACTAGCCATTAAATATGCATCTTCTAATGTATCAGAGTTAACCATTCCTACAGTATCTCTATTTTTATCTGTAATACTAAAATATCTATATTGCATTATTGTTTATATTGAATTTTATTATCAATAATATAAATGCCTTTAGGTAAATCTCCAAATTGTACTTTCCATTCCCTACCTAAAACGTCATATATTTTATTATAATTATTAGATAACTCAATTTCATTTACACTTGTTACAACAAAACATGGTGTGTTTATATTAGTTGAATCTGATTCACAATCTAATTGTGTAGCATATGAACCATTCCCAATACCTACATCAGCACACCCAAATGGCGTACATTCCCATGCATTACTACTTCCAGCACCTGTTTCAAAATAAACATTAATTTCAGAAAAATTTGTTAAATTAACAGGATCACCTTCAAATATGATATTATTATTTTGATCTGTTACTAATACTGAACCTACACCTTGTGCACAACACATTCCATCACCATATGAATCATATAATTTTAATTCAAAACAACTAGGAAATATAGCTACATATGCTGTTTCATTATACTGAGTGTTATTTAAATATGGTCCTCCAGAACCATATACTTGCCCAAATTCATCAAAAGTTTCACTTCCATAACCATCAGTTAAAATAGACACATCAATTGTTCCAGCAGTAATTCCTGTTATCACATCACCAGATAAATTAAAGTGTTTAAATGTTGAAGTACTAGAATTATTAGTTGTGTTTTGGTCTACTTGTCCATTAGGATTACTAGCTACCCAAGTAACTGTATTATTTGCTTGTGGTGTAAAAGTAACACTATTAATTGTTACTGTTTCTTGTGCACCCGAAATTAAATTACCAGTCCAATTATACACAGCAGGTGTTCCTCCGTTAATGTCATAAGTTAAATCTAGTGAAGTTAAAGATTGATTTCCATAATTTCTAAATGTAATTGATATATCTGTTTCACTTTCACAAATAACATCTTCTGCAGTTGAGTTAGTTACATTAGCATCATAAGCATTTGGGAATATTGGTATTACATTAGCTTGAAAACCAGTAATAATTTCACCTGGACCTTCAGTTATATAAGCTACAACATCTAAATTTGTAGGGTCTAAATCTGGAAAAAATCCAGTAGTTGATTGACCACTAGCTAAATTAGTAGGCATTTGCCATGTATGTGTATTAGGAACAAATGTACCTGCAGTTGTAACATTAAATTCTAAACCATTAGCACCATCCATTAAATGTCTAAACATATGTTGATGATTATAAGTTGGGTTCCAAGGTCCTGTTATTATTGCATTTGGGTTATATGATAAAGCACCTGTTTGAGGACCTGGTACGTTATTTTGTACTACTGCTACGTGTAATACATTTATGTTTGTAGTAGTTTGTGTGTAATAAGTTTCTGTGTTAACTGTTAAAATACCAGTTACCATATCATAACTTGCTTGAACACCAACGTTAACGTAAGATGGTTGTGACATAATATCAGCTGATGCTGCTACCCAATCACCTCTACTTAAAGCTGTAGTACCTGGGCTACCTTGAGGAGATATCCCGTTAAATGTTGCTCTGTTAATAGTACCAGCTGGGTAACCTGCTAAACCGGAATTAGCTGCTATTGCAGCTCCATATAAGCAATTAAAGTCAGGATCATTAGGTCCATTTGGGTTAGAATAACCACCAGTGTGTATATTAATTAAGAATACATCATTTGGGTTAGCATTATGTAAATTTTGTGCTATTAAATGTCCATCAGGGCAAAATTGACAATAAATACCTGTGAATTCTTCAAGTATTACATTTTTATTTTCGGGTGTTGTGCTTACAAAAGTTTGTGCGTGTGTATTTAATGACCATAAAGTTAATACTGCTAGCCAAAATATAGTTACTATAAAGTAACCTGTTGATTTATTTATATTTTTCATTTGATTTGATTTTTAGTGATATATAATTTATTATTTTTAATATACATTTTACCTACTGGAATTTCAGTTAATTCTCTACCTAGTAAATCATATATTTTATTATTATTAATTTTATTTAATATTAATTCATTTATTGATGTTGTACCTCCCATACTAAATAACACATAAGTACTATCAGTGTAATCAAATATTAATGAGTCACAAACTTGAAGACATACTATCATTTGATTTGGAGTATAAATGTAAGCATCATAACAAAACTTAACTGTGTCAGTCATGTTTATTTGAGGGAAAGAATATGGATTATTACCTTGTGGTGTATAACATGCTACTGAATTACATGCTGAGAATAACCATTCAATTGAATCTACCATATTTATTATTCCGCTTGCTTCCCCATATACTGTTAAAGGTAAACCTTGAAGTACAGTGTATGACAATGAGTCACAACTGAAGTTTTGTGCTTGTGCAGATAACTGTATAACACTTACTAAGCAGAGTGCGCTCAGCAGTATTGATTTAATAAATTTCATTTTTGTTTTTTTTAATTAGTAATTGTGAAGTCTGTAATAAATATTATTAGATTATTTCAACTTCGATATCTAAATGACTTAGTCCCCAATCTTCGTCATTTTTTGTGGATTGAAAGTTTTCAACCCAAGTAAAAGCATCATTATAAGCTTTATTTTCTCCTTTATAAGCACCTATGTTATTTTCATCTTGCACACGCGTTCCATCAGCTTTAGTAAAATAAGCTCCATGTTCCATATGATATAGAGCTGGTTCATATAATACTTCTAGATTAAAATTATTTAATACTGCTTTCTTTTGTATGTTTGTATCTACAAAACAAGCATATATCATTTCTTCTTCAAATCCTTTAACTTTATTCCAAACATCTCTATGTGCTATTTGAAAATCACCACAACAATTAATTAAAGAGTAATTATCATTTGGTGTTACTTTAGCTGGGAAGTGTCTTGCTGGTATAGTGCTTAGTGCTTCTCTTAATCTATTTTCTGTTTTATTATTATAAATTATATCTTTAGGTGCTTCTCTTCTAGATATAGTATAAAAAGTATTTTTATCTAATTTTTTAATTAGTTTTTTTAATTCTTGTTTAGTTGGAGGAATTACATCTAAATTAGTTGATACAATCCAATCAGCATCCGTTCGTCTAACAGCAATATTTCTGCTTATAGCTTCATTACATTTTTGAGCATTTTTATCAAATATTAATTTTTCAACTATGTCAGAAGGAATACAATAATGTTTTATTCTTTTTGTTTTTGGTAATTTATCTTCAATTTCCCATATAAAAGACCCATAATCAGAATTCCAATCAATATAATTAACTTCGTCAAAAGACCTTATCATGGATTTAAAGTGAATTAAACCTCTTTCAAAATCTTTATAACCATCATTTCTATTTACTACTACTGATGCTATCTTCATAATACTTAATTGTTTTTTTAAGTCCTTTTTTAAGTGATGTAAATTTATATCCTTTTAAATGTGTATTAATTAATTTTTTATTTTTAGATCCTACAAATGCATCTTTATCCCATTCAATTAAATTATAATCATATCCTACTATATCACAAATAGTTTGAGCATACTTACTTAACTTGTAAGGTTTACCTGATGATAGATTTAATATTTTAGGTGTTGAAGGTGACATAGATTGTAAAATTATATCTATAGCATCATTAATAAAAATTAATTCTCTAGTTTGATTACCATCTCCCCAAAGTACTACTTTATCACCTCCATTTTTAGCATTAACTATTTTTCTAATTAAATCAAATATAAAATGTTTATCATTTAAATCATATTGAGGACCATAAAATACAGATGGAATTAAATATCTAAAATCCATTTTAAATTCTTTATTTAATGCTGATAGACCTGTTAGTAAATTACGTTTAATCATACCATATACTTCATACCCTGTTTCTGGTTCATCTTTTAGATAGTTTGGTTCAATCTTTTTAATATTATTATTATAACCACAGGATGATCCAAAAGTAATCATTGTAGCTCTTTGTTGATATTGTTGCCAATAAGCTAACATATCAACATTAATACTCGAGTTAACTATCCATTGTTCACCTGGATGGTCTTGACAATAACCACCTGCTGCGGTTTTAACAGCTAAATGTATAATATAATCATATGTGTTTTTTTCTAATGACCACATACTATCAAAATTAGTTGAATTTATTTCTGTAACCTCAACATCTTCTTCTTTTAATCTTTTTATTAAGTGTCTACCTACAAATCCAGTAGCACCTGTTATTAGTACTTTCATATTATAAATTTGTATATTTTTTATTATTATCTGTTATAACCATTTTATATGCCTTTTTTAGTTCTACAATACCGGCTTCAATTGAATGTATAGGTTTCCAACCATATCTTTCTAATTTATCATTCGATACAATATAATCTCTATTATCAAAATCAGAACTAAAATCATTTTCTAATATTACTAATTTAGGAAAATATGCTTTAATAGCTTCTGCTAATTCTTTTTTATTTAAATTAGCTTTAGATAATCCTACATTAAATACTTCACCATTCATTTTATCGTAATTTTCTATACAAAATAAAAACGTTCTGGCTATGTCTCGTACATGAATATAATTACGTTTAAATTGAGATTGGAATAGTACTAATACACCTTCAGTCATTGCTTTATAAACAAAATCATTAACTAATAAGTCAGTACGCATTCTAGGTGATGCCCCAAATACAGTTGCTAATCTTAAACATATACCATTTTTATTATTTAAAATATATTGTTCAGCTTCACATTTAGTTTTAGCATACAATGATAAGGGATTCTGAGGGCTATCTTCTGTAATTATATCTTTTGAACTACCATATTGACTATTGGTATTAGGCATTATTAATTTTTGGTTAGGTTCTAAAATATCAACAATATCTTTAATTTGATTTAAATTTACTTTAACTGTTAAATCTGGATTTGCATCACAAGCTGGGGCTCCTACTATTGCAGCTAACGGAATTATAATATCATGAGCTGATACTAATGCTTGTAGTGTTGTTTTATCTGTAACATCGCCTTTAATAAATTCAAAATTTTGATTATTACAATATTGTAATAGTGATGTTTGTTTATATATTAAATTATCGAATACTGTTACATGGTGACCATTAGATAATAGATATTCTGTTAAAACTGATCCTAAATAACCAGCTCCACCTGTTATTAATATTGAATATTTCATTTTATTATTTAAATTTAATTACAAACGAAGCAACACTAAAACCATATGGCATTCCTATCCCTAAAGGTATACATGCTTCTATATTATTTTTATTTTTATGTAAAAATTCTGAAAATGCTTTATATTCTCCATTTTCACCCCCTGGGTAATTACAAAATTCATCAAAATAAATAACACAATGATCCTTAAAGTAAGGTGTTAACAATGTTAAAACAGTATTAGCTGATGAATATAAGTCAGAATCAATATTTAAAAAACTAATTTTATTAATGTTATTTTCTTTAATGAATTTTGGTAAACTTTTATCAAACCAACCTTTTACAATATTAATACTATTTAAACTTAATAAATGTTTAGGTACATTACCATCTAAATTAAAATGACCTTTTGGATTATTTTCAATCCAATCCTCAGGTAAACCTTCAAACGAATCAAAACCATGAATTAGAAAATTAGGAATACCTAATTTACTACCAGCTGTATGTGTTATAGTTTCTCCTTCATGTACCCCAAATTCTAACCAATAACCATCATCATCAGCATGAGGTATAGATTTATCTAAAATAGATAATTTATCTGTTCCTAAAACGGGTAATGTTGGAAAAATATTTTCCATATAATCATAATAGTCATTTCCTACTATTAATTCTGGTAGAAATGTTGATATTATTTGACTCATATTGTGTCTGCGTTTTTATCACGTAAAGATAATATAGGATTATCAATAGGCCAAGGTATATTTAACTTTGGATCATTCCATTTTACTGTAAATTGAGAACCAGGACCACCATATAAAGTGGATTGTTTATAACTAAACATTGCAGAATCACTCATTACTAAATGTCCATTAATATAACCAGGGGGTATTAGTATTTGATTTCTATTTTTATCATTTAAAGGAAACATATCATATTCTAAATAAGTATCACTATCTTCTCTAAAATCTACTACTACTTGTAATAATGAACCATAGAGACATTGTACTAATTTCCATGTTTTTGAATCTCCATGTAATCCTCTTAATGTGTGTTTAACTGATGTACTAATATCGTCTTGCTTAAATATTATAGGTTTATTATCATTAACTAAATGATCAAATATACTATAATTATCTATATTCCAAGTTTCGATATATTCACCTCTATAATCATAATGTATATCAGGTTGTATAATTGCTACGTTTTCTAATTTTTTACTAAATTTATATTTCATTTTTATTTATTTTTGCTGTTCCTTTTTTCTGTACTACCTGTGTGGCACATTTATTTGCAAATTTAATTGCTTCTACTATATTATATGTTTTTAAATAATTTCCTACCAATCCAGATAAAAATGTATCACCAGCACCACTAGTATCTTTTACATCTACCTTTTTAACTGGGTATGTGTTTCCTTTATATTCTGCTCCATTAGATCCTCTAGTTATTATTAAACTATCTTTATAATTATTATCTATAAATTTCTCAGAATAACGATATTCTACATCATTTATTTTTATAAATGTTATATTTTTAACCCAACTACCTATTTGTTTTTTAGTATCTAAAAATGTAATAGGATGTTGTTTTGATATATATTTAATTGTATTCTCATCAATAAATCCTTTACAATAATCACTAATAACTACAGCACTATAATCTTCCCAGTTAATATTATCTAAGGACTTTTGTGCTATTGGAAATACATCATCTTCTCCTTCATCAATTCTAAAAAACATATGGTTTGTTTTACTATCAACATATCTTGTTTTTTTAATTTTATTAGCATTTGAAATTAATTCAACTTCAATTCCTAATGCTTCTAAATTATCTACTACATTACCTGCCATTCCTAAAGTACTAACAAAAGACTCTGGTTTTAGAATTGGAACTGGTGCATCAGGGCAAAATCTACTGGTTGTACAGTAAATATATTCATCTAAACAACTATCTCCTATTACTAATACTTTAACCATTTATTATTCTATTTATTCGTTCACCTGCTGCTTGGTTAGTTTCACTAGCAAATTCTTCTTTTGTTTTTATATCATTATTTTTAATAATATAACCTTCATACTGGTTTAAATTATGTTTATAATTTTCAGTTACTACTAAATTTTTAATAATATATTGATTAATATTGTTTCCTATATGTTTATAATGATCTAATAAACACATTATAAATGTATCATCAGGTCCATAATGACCCAAACTATAATCAAATTTAATATAATCTTTAAATAAATCTGATGTTAATAAGTTACACCAACCAGAAGCAAATTTAAAATTTTGTTCATTTTTAACAACTTCTAAATCTCTATCTTTATTTTTAAATAGTTTATAACCATCGAACCCAAAATAATTGTCATGTGATGCTGGTGTATTACTATAATCTTCATTAACTAAAACATCCCACGTTTCATCCCACAATCTATGTATTTGAGGTGTTATTATGCAATGTTTATCTTCAAGTGCTTTATGAGCTCCAATTAAAGAGACAATAGCATTATCTGGAAATATCATATCACTATCAAACCATATAAATGCATCTACTTTATCTTGGTATTGTTCTAAAAACATTGTTTTATAACTAAAAGCACCTAATATTTTATCTTTAAAATTTACAGTTGAATCTAATTCACATTCATCTTTTATTATATTATTAAGTTCGTTAAATTTGTTAACAAAAAAATCTGATTTTAATTTACTATTTCTCCAATCGTAAAAATAAGTAGATAAATTTAAGTAAGGTGAAAATATAATTTCATCATCAATATAATTAAGATTTCTTCTTAACTGATGTATGAATGTTTGATAATTATCTATCTCATAAGGTGATATGTGAATACTTATGTGATATTTCATATATTATTAATTTTAATTAATCTATCGATCCATTCTTCAATTCGTTTAAAAAAGTTACTATTTTCTAGTGCTCTTTCATAATTTATATCAATAAATGGTTTCATATCATAATAATCTTGAGGTGTTAATTTATTAATAATATCTATTAATTCATTTTCATCTTTAAAATGTATAATTCCTCTATCATCATAAAAATCTCCTATATATGGAGCACCCCAGTAAATTGGAACTGTTTTAGTACAAAAACAATCTATAATTTTATCTGTAAAGTAATTGTTATGTTTTGAATTTTCTACTGCTACATGAAACATAGCATTTCTATTCCATAATTCTTTTTTACCTTCACCTTCAATTGGATTACCATTTGGTAAATCGTTACCATCTGGTCTATTATTATTTTCATGATTAAAATCACTTAAATAAGGATACCATTTATGTGGTATTTTTATTTCTAATTCTTTATCAAATATTTTATGTCTTAAATGATGGCCTTCAATTTTATTTAATGCCCCTCTTAAAAAATTAACTTCAAATACTCTTTCTTTATTATCAAATGATTTACAGTATTCTAAATCAATATTACGTTCACCATGAGGAAATATTTCTGAGTTAGGTAAATTAATATCTGAGTTCCAGCTTAATACTGCTGAGTATAAATGTCCCCATTGTTTAGCGTAATTATGTAAACCAAAAAATTCATTTGGTTCATTAATTAATAATATATTAATTGGGTTTATAGCTAATTCTTCAGGTGTAGCAACCCTATCATTAAATATAGAAATAGGTTTATCTTTAAACCTTTCAATACTACCAATCCTCTTTTCGTATCTTTCTTGAGGTATAAAATTACTAAATATTACCATGAAATTTCCCAATCTTTAAAGTCAGCTGCTAAACAATCGATTTTATAATCTTTTCTTCCACCTACTTTTTCTTGTATTTTATTCTTTGCAGTATTTCTAATACCATTTAAACCATGAGTTAATTCTAAATTATTCCCATCCTTAATACCTTTTCTATAATTAGATTCATTATGCCATATATGTAAATTCATTTGTGACAATACAACAACTGATCTTATTAATTCAGCATCAACACCTTCTAAATTAATATCATGCATTATATCCTTAATCTCTTTAGCATATTCTTCTTTATGTTCTGGTATGAATACTTCTTTTAATTGTGCAATTGATAATCTATCAACTAATTCACTTAATGTTGGTAAATATTTTCTACTCATAATGTGTTATAGTAATTATTTTGTTTTACTTGTTTTTCTATGTCTTTAGGGTGGTATAAACAAAATGGCTCTTCTTCAAGTAGATCAGAATATGTACTATAACCTGTTAAAACTTCATGTACTTTATTTACCCATTTAATTTTAGTATTATTTTTATAAATTCTCCATTGAAAATCAGGCCAATTAACCCAATTTTTATCATTTACTCTCCACCCCCATTGTCTAACATATTCTTCAGTTAAACCATGTACCGTATTAACTCTAGGTACTCTAATTACTTCATTATCTGGGTTACTTAATATTATTTCTGGTAGCCATTCTATCAAATCCATATGTGGCATTTCATCTGCATCTATTTGAAATATCCAATCACCACTACACATTTCAGTTAGTTTATTTTTCCAATTAGCAAAATGTCCATCAAATTCACCAGGCATCCAAGCGATTTCACAGTTAACTGATTTTGCTCTTAAAAATTGTTCTATACCTTCATTGCCATTTTTAATATCATATAATATAACGATATCATCTTCATGACGTTTATGTTTTAATAGAAATAAAACTAATCTTTGGATTTCTACAAATTCGTTACAAACTGTAATTGCGTAACTTATTTTCATCTTTCTCTAATTTATTGATGTAATATAATAACTTATCTTGGGGTTTCCAACCTAAAAGATTAAGAGCATCATCGTTTTCACGGTTTGTTTCTCTATAATTTCCTGATTGTTCTGCTATATTAATACATTCTACTCCAAATTTATCTTTAAACATCTTATATACTTCATTTATAGAATAATTAATACCAGTTCCTAATTCCCAAGCATCATTATGTTGTTCGTTTGTTTTACTTACTTTACACAAACCATCAATAATATCATCAACATGAGTAAAATCTCTTCTTTGTTCTCCGTTACCTACTATAGTAATAGATTCATTATTATTTACTTGATTTCTCCATATACCAATAACAGCAGCCCAATCTCCATCTACAATTTCATAGGGACCATAAACATTATAAAATCTACAAATTTCAACATTTAAATTAAATGATTTTTTATACATTTTACAAAGTTCTTCACCTAAATATTTACTAGTAGCATAAGGTGAAATAGTATGATCATGCCATCTAGAAGAGGATCCTGCATATATAACTTTAACTTTATTTTGTTTAGCCCAATCAAGTATAGCTTGAGTACCTTTAGTATTTACTCTAAATGTTTCTGATGGGTCTAAAAATGAAGGTTGGATTCTACTTAGTGCTGCTAAATGAAAACATAAATCAAATTCATTTAATCCAGCATCACTCCTATTTTTCCACTGTGTAATTTGTTCTATGTCACAATTGTGGTAAGTAGCACCTTCTATATGATTTTCTTCTTTACCACTATCATAGTTATCTAAAGAATGTACATCATGCCCTTCTTTAACTAATTTTTTAATTAAATTAGTACCAATAAAACCCGCTCCTCCTGTGATTAATATCCTCATTATTTTTCTTCAGCATTAAATACCCCAATATAATCTAATGCTTCTACAAAATCACTATGTTCAAATCTTTTTTCAGTAGTCATATCCATTCTCCACTCATAATATTCACCCTTTTTCCCAGGTATTGGGAATTTTTCTTGTTCTTCTTCTGTTATTTTAACAGCTTTAACTCCAGCCCATTCATAATTATCTTGATTAACTTCTGCACCTTCATCTCCAAAATCTCTAGCTGCTGTAGCAAATACCATACCATTTTGAGGTAAATTTACTGTTTGAGGCATCCATATTAATCCTTCTTCATCTTCACCTAATAATGCTTTATATAAATCAGGAAGTATATCCATTTGTTCTTCTAGAAATTTTTCACCTCTTTTCATTATTGTTGAAGTTTGGAAGCCACACCCATAACAAGAATAAAGTGTTATTTTATTTACTTTTTGAGTATAGCAAGCATCACCTCCACATCTATTACATTTTATTAAATTATCTTTATTCATTATTTTACTATTTTAAGTTTATT
>Ga0206124_10001327_pt1 | contig 19723 bp, 14 predicted proteins | sample Helgoland_Spring_3_FD_148671 | JGI IMG/M metagenome (GOLD analysis project Ga0206124, IMG submission 148671) | Pelagic subsurface seawater microbial communities from Kabeltonne, Helgoland, North Sea - Helgoland_Spring_Bloom_20160321_2 | ecosystem: Environmental > Aquatic > Marine > Epipelagic ... | reverse complement strand
GTAGTAAAGAGAGAAGACTATTTGCGGTACACATTTTCCTAGTCGTAGGAGTAGTATTTATTAGACTCTCTGGAGTAGTTTCGTCAGAATTCCGGCGCAGAAAAGACTGATCTCTCTCACACACTCGACTCGCAACAAATCTACTCAATAACAGAATAAAAATGGACCCTTTACGTCTCCTCCGAGAGTGTTACTCGTCGAACGAAATCCAAAACGTTCTGATCACACCGGATGCGATCGTTTTCCCGTTCGGGTTTCAGTGCGCTTCTCACGAACGATTGCGCGTCAGTCGATCGAACGCGCTGACGACACGATTCACGTCGAAAGTGAAAAACCAACGTCTAAAACTGGACCAGATTCTTTTCTTCGTCCAAAAGTGCAAAGAATCCAACGCGAGTTTAATCTCGGACCAAAAGGAATACGGGAAATACGTGAAACACGCGATCAAGGAGAAGATTGAACGCGTTCCGAGACCGGATTTTAAGGATTTGTGGGATTTCGCCACTGGGGTGAAAACGCACTCGGAAAGGGTGGACGCGACGTCTGTCGATGGATCGACGGTATTAGTACAAATGGAAAAGGAGGATGGGACTGTTACGGAGATGATGGAGACGACGACGACACTCAAGGCGAATGATATTGATGAAATTCGGGCGACGACGACGGATGCGATGGACGCGACGACGATACGCGAGGAAGCGTTGAAGAAGAAAAAAGAGCGAGACTTTGAGGAGGACGAAGAGGATGCGATTAAAGTCGTACCGTACGCGACTCGGAACGCGAGCTTGAAAAGGAAGAAAGATTTTACGTTAGCGTTAGAGAAAGTGGACCCGAGTTTGGTGTTTCGATCGTCGACGAATGGCACGAATGGTAGACGAGGCGGCAATCATCGTTTGACGACGAGCGAAAAGCCGAAGGAGTTGGTCGAAGCGGAGAAAATTGTCGAACGCGGTCAGCGACGGAACAGGTACCAGGAGAAAGTGGAAGAGCAAACGTTTTGGAAGGAGAGAGTTGGGAGCGACTTTAACGATTTGTTTGGCGGCGATTTCGGGGACGGCTCAGGCGGCGGTTTTGATCCGAACGCGTCGTTTTTGGCGCAGCCGGCGAAGAAGCAACGCACGGCGGCGGAAGAGGCGGCGTTTTTAGCGAGCGAACGGGAAGAGAAATTGAGAGAAGAGAAGATGGCGTTAGCACAACAACAGCTACAGCAACAAAAACATTCGAAATCGACGACGACGACGAGAGGAGCGGCGGGAGCGTCCTCCTCGTTAGCGAAGAAACAACAACAGAAACCAATCAAAAGGCACGGGACGCCTTTGATTCTCGTCCCGGCGGGCTTAAACCCCAAAGTCGTCTTGAACATGTTCAACGCGAAAAACTTCCTGGAGAAGGAGAAATTCGAGCCGTGGCAAGACATTCAAAAAGAAGCCGTCAAGAATAAAACGAAGAAACCGACGCACTCGTCTTTACTTCGAACGTATAAAAGAGACCAACCGGTGAAGTACGAAATCACGGACCAAGTGCCGAAAATAGGAGAGGATTGGAAACGCGTCGTCGCGGTTTTCGTCCACGGCGCCAAGTGGCAGTTCAAAGATTGGCCGAAACACATCTTCCCTGGCGCGGCGACGGGCGATTTAGTCGACACTTTTGCAAAAATCAGAGGCTTTTACGCCAAGTTTGAGCAAGACCAAACGCCAGACGTCGTCAAGACGTGGAACGTGAAGTTATTGACGTTCCGAAGGAATCAAAGACACGGAGATAAAGCCGTTTGCTCGGAGTTTTGGGACGAGTTAGACCGCGCGTTAGCGCTCAAGAGGAGTCACTTGTTGTATTAATAATTACTAATATATCATTTTTAAATCTGTGATGAGACTGGATAAAAGTGCGCAAAACTCGGCTTTTAAAAACCGACGTTATGACGACGACGAGCAAAAAGCAAAAAGCGAGCGTGAAAACAAATACGCACACACATAATAATACTATTTCCTAAAATCCCTCCTTTTTCTTTGCTTAATCTTAATGAAACGTAAACGGAGGAAGTAAGAACTTCCGATGATTTGTTTTGATTGCTTCGAGTTGTACCCCGAAGACGCGAAAGAAGACAAGCTTCTTAAGCGCGTTCGCCTCTGATGCGTCTCGCCAATTGAACATCCTTCGGCATGATCGTGACTCTCTTGGCGTGGATCGCGCACAAGTTGGTGTCTTCGAACAAGCCAACCAAGTACGCTTCGGACGCTTCTTGTAACGCCAAAACCGCGCTCGATTGGAATCTTAAGTCAGTCTTGAAATCTTGCGCGATTTCTCTCACCAAGCGTTGAAACGGCAACTTTCGGATGAGCAATTCCGTGGACTTTTGGTACTTTCGGATTTCTCTCAACGCGACGGTCCCCGGGCGGTATCTGTGCGGCTTCTTGACGCCACCAGTCGCCGGCGCAGATTTGCGCGCGGCTTTCGTCGCGAGTTGCTTTCTCGGGGCTTTGCCACCTGTTCTCGTTATTCATTTAAAGAACAAAATATATCGTCAGTATTTCTATAAATGTGACCGTTGATGGATTTGATGATTTTTCGTAATCATCTCATAACTCTAATTAAGACCGATGATAAAAAGAGAGAACGAAGAAGAAGAACGAGACAACTTTAACAACAACAACAATAACGAGAAAAGAACAACGAATTTTGCATTTAAACGAACGAGAATTTGAACGTACCGGTGGATTTACGAGCGGTTTGTTTCGTACGAGCCATTGTGTTTTAAGCGAGTGATTTTTGTGCAGAACGAACGAAAAAAGCTCGAGAGGAGGAGAGAAAAATTGAATTTTTTTTGAAAAAAGACTTGAGATTTTTATTCGTTTCCTCTCTTGGGGCAACAGTTTTGCTCTCGAGGCTTGGAGGAGAAAAAAATGAAAGCGATGGCCCAGAAGCGCTCGACTCCTCCTCTCCTCGTTTGTTGGCTGTTTTTGCAGAAGAAAATTCGTGGTCTCGCTCGCTCAAAAAGGCGCAAAAAAACGAGTGTGTGGTTGTTTCCTCTTTTATATATAACGAGAGAGAGCGGCACAATAATAAACTACAGAGCACTACGCTTCGTGCTACGAATAATTTAATACGAATACTAATAAACGGAGACGAGAGAGAGAGTTTGCACGTCATCAGATAATTTCCGTCGCGCGCGGAAATTCGCGTCGTGTACGTTTACTCTCCGTTCGATTGGTACACAGGAGTTCCGCTAAAATTTAACGAGTAAGGTTGAGCACTTTTTCTTCTGTGACGTAGGCGCTTTTCTCATATATAATCTTCTTCTTCTTCTTCTTCTTCAGAGAGAAAGAAAAAGAGAGAAAGAAGAAGAGACGAAAAAAGACCACCAGTTTCAGCGGCGATTGAGGTACAGAAAGAGAGAGAGAGCGCGATACCAGAACAGAAAGAAGAAGACGATGGCATCGAGACCGGGTTTCGCGTACGATTTCCCGTGGAGCAAAATCGGGAAAATGAAATACGCCATCTATCTTCCCATGCTTTATCGCGGCATTGTATCGCCTGAAAACGACGACTCGGACCAATGGCACTTTCACATGACGATGATAGTCTTACTGCGGTACGTCATGGCGCAATTCTTCATATCCTTGTCCAGGATACACGCGATAACGGAGAAGACGAGAATACAAAGCAAAGGGATCGATTTTAAGCAAGTGGATAGGGAGGACCACTGGGACGATTATATTTTATTGCAATACATAGTCATGTCTATGGTGCATTTTTGCCCAGGGCTTGGGTTTAAGAATTTCCCTTTGTTTGAGAAGAAAGGCATGTGGCAGCTGTTGCTGCTACACGTCGGACCGACGGAGTACGTGTATTACTGGTTGCATAGGCTGTTGCACCACCACACGTTGTATAGCGCGTACCACTCGCACCATCACGCGAGTTTCGTCACCGAGCCAATCACTGGGAGCGTGCACCCGTTCATGGAACACATAATGTATACCGCTAATTTTGCGATTCCGTTATTAGGGACGTGGATGTGCAACGGCGCGTCTATGGCGATGTTTTACGTGTACTTGATGGGTTTCGATTTGTTGAACGCGATCGGGCACTGTAATTTCGAGTTTGTGCCAAAGTTTTTCGCCAAGTTTCCCGGGGTGAAGTATTTGTTGTACACGCCGAGTTATCACTCGTTGCACCACAGTCGCGTGCACACGAACTTTTGTTTGTTCATGCCTATTTACGATTACGCGTACGGAACCATGGATAAGAGCTCGGAGGAGTTGTACGATAAAGCGATCGAAGGGAAAGCGAGTCCGAAAACGACACCGGACGTGGTGTTTATGGCGCACGGAACGGAGTTGTTGAGCATGTTTCACTTACCGTTTGCGTTCAGATCGTTTTCTAGTAGGCCATTCACGACGGATTCGTGGATGCTGAAGATGTTGTGGCCGTTGACGTTGCCGGCAGTTGCGGCTTTGAGATTTTTGCCAGGGGTGAAGGCGTTTGTCAGCGATAAGCACAGATTGAAAAACATGAACATCGAAACGTGGGTCACGCCGGCGTGGGGGTTTCAATTTTTCATCCGAAGCGAGTTTAAACACATCAACGCGAAGATTGAACGGGCTATTTTAGACGCGGACGAGAGAGGCGTGAGAGTTTTGGGATTGGGCGCTTTGAACAAAAACGAAGCTTTGAACGGCGGCGGCGCGTTTTTCGTTCAAAAACACGAGAAGAATTTGAAAAACACGAAAGTAGTCCACGGGAACACGTTAACTGCGGCAGCAATCATCGATAAGATTCCAGAAAACGTCAAGGAGATCTTCTTGACCGGCGCGACGTCCAAGTTAGGAAGGGCGATCGCGTTGTACATGGCGACGAAGAAGAACTGCCGCGTCTTGATGTGCACGACGAGCGAAGAGAGGTTCGAGAAGATTAAAATGGAGTGTCCGGAAAAGTTTCGTCACTTGCTGTTTCGCGTAAATAACGCGAATGAGAAGGTGAAAATTACACAAGAGAGCACTTCGAACGTCTTGAAGAAGAGCGGCAGCTTTTTATTGAGTCGACTCGGATCCTTGAAAAATAACAACAATAACAATAACAGAGAAGTAGAAACAGAAGAAAAGAACGATACGAAAACGAATTATAGCAGCGGAAGAACGTGCAGAAACTGGGTCGTCGGAAGACATTGCGATAAGAACGAGCAAAGTTTGGCGCCCTCGAAAACGACGTTTCACCAGTTCGTCGTGCCTCCTATTCCGGAGACGAGATCGGATTGCGCGTACACGGATTTACCGGCGTTTAGATTGCCGGAAAAGGAAGCGAAGGATTTCAAAACGTGCGAGATGACCATGGAAAGAGGGTGCGTGCACGCGTGTCACGCAGGCGCGCTCATACACGCTTTGGAGGGTTGGCAGCATCACGAAGTAGGCGCCATCGATCCGGAGAAGATTGACGTCACTTGGAAAGCGAGTAAGAAGCACGGGTTTGCTTGCCTGTGAGTTAGTTTTGAACGCTGCGAACACGCCATCGTTACTGCTGCTGCTGCGCGTTATTGCCGTATTTATTAAAAGAGAGAAAGAGAGCACGCATCGGATATACTAATACGAATAGTACTTGACGAAACAAATAGAAGAGAGATAATAAAAGCGAAAACCAAAAACTGAAGACGAAGACGTTGTCGTTGCTGTTGTTGTTGTTGTTGTTGTTGTTTATTTTAAGAATGAGCTACAATAAAACTTAATATATATATATCACAATGTCAAAGCACCGCGTGTTGTCGTCGTTATACGTGTCATATATACGCATGCACGGGCACAACTTGCTAAAAGACTAAACGGAGAATCTCTTCGTATATTTCTTAGTTTGCCAACACCTCCCCAGTCGCTTTCAACACGCGCACTTTTTTGTCGCCCTCCATCTTTTTACCAACTCTCGATCTCTTCTTCTCCGCCGCGGAGTAATGCATCACGTTCGAGTGATGAATTGGAAACTCTCTTTGAATAATACTCCCGCTCTCGCCTTCGTTTCTCGGCTTCACATGTTTCGTCTTGATGTTCACGTCTTTGCACAAAATTTGCCCATTCTTCGTAAACACCTCGACGACTTCGGTCACTTTCCCTTTATCCGCGCCGGCGATGACGATGACCTTATCGTTCGTTTTCACGTGCATCTTCACTCGCAACGGTTTCCCGTTCTGGTTTAACGCTTGTTTTTCCCATTTCTTTTTCTGTTGTTTTAGAGAAGAGAACGCGCACACAAAAAAGAAAGTACTAACGTGAGTTTCTCTTTGAAAAACAGAGGAGAGGAGGGTTTTGCTTCTCTAAAACCTGAAGCAGCCCCTCGGATAAAATTGGAGGAAAAGAGAGGAACAGAAAACATTTTCGGCGACGAAACGACTTTGACGGCTGACGACGAACACGCGCGCCGTTTGCTCTCTCTCTCTTAAAAAGTAGCATACACATTTCGGTTGCGTTTTCTTTCGCGCGAAGAATCGTTCGCATCTCGTTCGCGAGAGTAGGAAAGCAGCAGCGCTTCGTTACGCGTAAAAAGTGAAAGAGAAGAGAATTTGGACCAATTTTTGCCCAGGAAAAGAGGAGAAAAACAACATACCGCTTCGGTGACGACCGCCGTTCTTTTTCTCATCGGCATCGCCGACGGCGACGCGACTCTCGCATCTCCTCGCAAACTGCGGGAAGATAAGGAGAGGGAAGAGAAGGATTGGATTAACGCGGACATTTTCTTTTTCTAGTAGAGCTATGTATATTTCCGCGCGCGTTTAGGTAACACGAGAAAAATGAGGTTTTATCTAAAATTGCGTTGAAAACAAAAAGACAGGTTTTACGAGTGAGAAGTTGTGTATTTTTTCTCTCTTTTTATGCTACAACACTTCAACGAAGGCTTTCACCACCAACATCAACACACCGCGCTGAACATCGAGTGTGTTCAACCTCTTTTTGTCTCTCTCTTTCTCTTTTACTCTCTGATATGAACTACTATTATACTACTATTTGTTTTAACGTCCTGCGTGCTCAGCCGCGAAGGCTTTCACCGCGCTCAAGTTTCTACTACCCCCGCTATTACTAGTTTTGTCACCGCCGCTACTGTTATTAGTGTCACCGTTGTTATCACTACCATCATCACCTTTCTCCTCCGCCTCTTTCTTGAGTTTCCACTCCCGGTCTTCGCCGACGCAAGAGCATGCGCAAAACAGAAACCGGCCGTGCGTTTTCATCTCGGCGGCTTTGTCGAAGGAAAACTTACCCCACTCGTCTTTCCATCCTAACCCGGTAACCTCTCTCTCGCGTTTCTTTTCAATCTCTTTGGCGCGTTTTTTCGCTTTGCGACTGCCGTCGTCGAATTGCGCGTCTTTAAGCATGACATCGCGCGTGGTTCGTATCATTTCGATTTCGGATTCCAAACGTTTTTTGACGAAGGTTGCCGGCGAACACGCTTCCTTGTCCGTCTTGTTACACGCGATTAAAATCGGAATCCGTTTGCGCCGGACGTTATCGTAATCGATCAAGATTTCGTTGTATAAATGGTCCGCGACGTCTCTTTTATTCGTCGAAAACTCCACGCCGTCCACGAAGAACACGATCCCTTTCGCTCGAGGCAAGAACCGCTCGTAAAAGCGGTTCCGGATTTTCGCGTGGCCGGGTACGTCGACGACGTTCACTTTCACCCTTTTCTCTTTCGCATCACGATCAGAAGAAGAAACGCAAATCTCCACCTCGCTCTCGTTCTCTATCGAGCTCGTCACCGTCCCGAGCCCTAAACTTTTGTTCTTCAAAAGTAAATACGCCGACGTCGACCCGGCGCCGTCTTGGCCGCACAAAACGATCGAATCTCGTTTCTTGCTGTTCTTACTCCCAATCTTTCTTTCTTTTCCTTTGTTGAAGAAGATTCTACCGGCGATAAAATGCGCCAGGACGAGTGAAAAGAGGACGAGAACGATGAGCTCCGGGTGGTGGTAAACGTCCTCGAGTTTTGCTCTCGTTCGTTCCCAGATGAAGTCGACGCGATGTAGAATCGCGTCGAGGACGTTGCCGTCGTCTCCGTCAAAAGCGAATTCTTGTTCGCTGGGAGGATGATGATTTTGAGCGTCCTCGCTCGAAGGAAACGAAGAGGAGGAGGAGGAGAAGGAGGACATTTCCGCTTTTATCACGTATTTCCGAAACACACAGAGAGAGAGAGTTTAGAGAGAGAGAGAAAAAGAGCGCAAAAGTGCTCTTTGACGGGTGATAACACAATGGAGATAAAAAGTGTAAAGGCTGCTGCTGCAAAGCTCAAAATCGTCATAAAACTCACTCACGTGGTACTACCAAACGCTCTCAACATTTTCACGGCGTCTTTCTCTTTCCCTCTGTTTTCGCGAAAGATAAAACTTCCAGCGACGACGACGTTCGCACCACTCTCGACGACGGCTTCGATCGTCTCTAAATTGACGCCGCCGTCGACTTGGATGTCGAGCGTTTTCGATCGTTTGCGCAACCGTTTGACTTTTTCGAGCGCAGTCGGTTGGAGTTTTTGACCGCCAAATCCAGGTTGGACGGCGAGTACGTTCACGCAATCTAACAAGTTCAAGTCGAGAAGTTCAAAGACCGAGGTGTCTTCTAAGTTTGTGGACGGGTTGATGCTCATCGACGCGCGCTTGTTGTGTTTGAACTTTATTTTTTCGCACAATTTTTTCCTCTCGGCGAAAGTCCGGACGGCTTCGGGGTGGAAGGAGATTTGCGAGGCGCTGTCGCCGAGACCGTTGTCGATGTAAAAATCTGGGTTTTGACAGGAGAGGTGGCAATCTAAGAAAGCCGTGGGAAAGTTCTCGCGAAGAGATTGGACCGTGGACGGTCCAAACGTAACCACGGGGACGAATTGGCCGTCGAAGACGTCGACGTGGATCCAATCGGCCGAGGCCGCGAGAGCGATCGAGGTCGCGGAGATGAGATTGGCGTGGTCTGGAGCAGCCAAAAGCGACGGCGCAATTTTGAAGAGTGCGCTCGTAGTTTTCGTCGCATCGCCACCACTTGTCGTCGTCTTTCTCTTTTTCGCCGGCGCCGCGTTCTCGTCGATTGCGTCTTTTTCTTCTTTTTCTTCTTTTTCTTCTTCCTCTCTCAGCGTTTTGCACAACCCGTACAGCTTCGAGTACGTCCTCGAGTACACTTTTTCGTACTCAGCCGCGCTCTTCACATTTGGCGAAATCGTTTCCAAACGCTTCACCATGCGTCCGCACGCCTCATCGGCGGTTTTATAAATCCCCACTCCTACGCTGGCTAAAATGGCGCACCCCAACGCCGGCGCGTCTGGACATTCGGTAACGACAACTTCACAATTCGTCACGTCCGCGTGCATTTGAAGCCAAAACTTCGATCGAGTCGCTCCGCCGGCGATGACTATGGTTTCTATTTCCGTCCCGTTTTTTCGCATGGTATCCACCACCGCCTTGGTGCCGAAACATATCGATTCTAATATCGCGCGAAACATGTGCGCGCGCGAATGTTTCAACGTCAAACCGATGAAACAGCCTTTCGATTCGGCGTCGACGTGTGGCGTTCGGTTCCCTTGGAAGTGGTCTAAAGCGACTAAGTTTTCGCATCCAATTGGAATCTCTTCGGCTTCTTTGAATATTTCCTCGTACGTGCAATTAAATTGATTTTTAAACCAATTCGTAATCGATCCCGTGCTCGTTTGTCCGCCTTCGACGATGAATTTCGCCTCGGGTACCAGCGCGTTTTCGTAAGCGCCAAACATGCCTTTTCCAAACATTTTCTTCTCCGTAACTGCTAAGTGTAAATGCGAAGATCCGGTGATTAAAGCCATCGTTTTCGGATGAATGGCACCTAACCCAATCATGCCGATGAACGCGTCCGCGCCGCCTTGAACGACTGGTATCTCTATAAACTTTTTCGCGCTCTCCCCGAAGAGCTCCTCGAACGCCTCTTTCGTGACGTTTCCAATAACTTCGCCGCACTTTAACACATCTTTCGGCCATTTTTCTAATAAATCTTCCAACTCTAACGCTTCCAACAACTCTTTCGGAGGTACTTTTTTTCCTTCTTCTTCTCGAAAATGCCACCTTACGCTCGCGTTGTTCGCGCTCGCGCAGTATCTTTTCGTCAATCGAAAGTTCATGTAGTCTTGATATTCGCACACTTTCGTCGCTCGATCGTACACTTCTCTCTCGTTCCGTTTCATCCACAGCGCTTTCGGAACCATCCACTCCGCGGAAACCGGACCTTCTCCGTCGCAGTTCACCCGTAACGTTTTCGCAACCTCTTCTTCGTAACGCGCGTCTACGTCTTCGTTCCTTTTCCTTCTCCTTTTCGCACACTCGGCGGCGTTCAAAACGTCCTTCGTTTCCTTCGCGCCCGCGCGCATGTCGCACCACATGACGCACGGATATATCGCGCGCTCTCCGTGCTCCTCCATAAACACCACCGAACAGCACGTCGTGTCCAAACAAATACCCGCGATATTTGCCAGCGATATCTTCGACACGGAGAGTAACTCTCTCATTGCGTCTCGAAAGCTTAGCCACCAATCCGCGCACGTTTGCGTCGCGCATCCCGCGTGTGGAATACCGTACGTGGTGTCGTACGTGCGTTCGCAGGTGACGAGCGATTCTCCGGTGCGCGCGTCGAAGAGTTGGCAGCGAATCCCGCCGGTGCCGCCGTCCACGCCGAGGCAAAAGATTCCTTCTTTGTTGTGTGGTCTCGTCGTTGTTGTTGTTGTTGTCTTCATGAGCGCTTTCTTTCTCTCTCTCTCTCGAGTCTCTCTCTCTATCACGCGTGGTGTTTACTCTTAAATGGAGCGAAAGAAACTGGCACCCATCTGACTGACACGAGAGAGAGAGAGAGAGCGAGGAGAGTCTGAAGCACTTCAAGAGCTACTACTACGCAAAGTACCTTTGAAAGAGTACTCTTACGTACTAATACCCTAAACTTTGTAGCGCCATTTGGGTACTCTGATGAGTAGGACTTTTGCACTTACAAAGAGACATAAAAAAAAAGAAATTTCTCGTCGTTCTCCTCGTTCTCTCATTCTCGTCATTTTCGAGGACACACGACCACGCGAAGAACCCCCCGACGCGTGAAGGGAGCAGAAACGAGAGTTGTGCGAAGGATAAAATCGGAAATTGACGCGCGGATCTTACCGAGAAATACGCGTTCGTTTCATTTTTTTGCAGTAAAAGTTGGACTTTGCGAGCGAGAGCCTGTGCGTGTGACGACCCTAACGCGACTCCCTCGCAAAACGCGCGTAAAATCGAGAGCGAATTTCGCCAATTTCCGTCTCGGTTTGAATCGCGCACACGTTTATAAAGAGAGATCTTCTAAAAACTTTCGCGAGAAGAAGACAAAGAAGAACCGTAATAAATAAAAATGAGTCTCACCTCGGACGAGGTGAACTTTATGGTGTACAAATACCTCCTCGAATCTGGGTTTTCGCACTCCGCGTTTACGTTTGCGAACGAATCGTTCGTCAATAGAACTCGAATTGCCCCAGGAAACGAAGATCAGGACATTCCGGCGGGCGCGTTGGTGGCGTTCGTGCAAAAAGGATTGCAATATTTAGAGCTCGAAGCGAATTTGAACGAGAGCAGCGGCGGGAATAATGGTGCTAATGGGGAAGGAAACAATGCTAACGTCAAAAACAACAACGAAGAGGACGATATCGACGCGAACTTTTCGGTGTTGACGGCGAGAGATTTGCTTTCGAAACCGGTGGACGCTTTGAAGGCGCTGGTAAAGTCGAGAAGGGAGATGTCCGCGGAGGAACGGAATCGAGCGATCGAGGAGGAAGAGACCGCGCTGAAAAGAAAGTTGGAGGAGAGAAAGAAAGCAGCCATGGCGGTGAAAACGATCGACGGAACGTTTGCCGCCGCCGGAGGAAAGAACGGCGGTTTGGACGACGTGAACCAACTGTTCGACGTGAGCCAAGACGAAGTGACGACGTTGGACGGGCACTTGGGCGAGGTTTTCGTCTGCGCGTGGAACCCGAAGAGAGAAGGGATGTTAGCCAGTGGAAGTGGCGATGCGACGGCGAGAATTTGGACGTTACCGGCTGGGCCGAGCGGAAGAGTCGCCGAGGCGAAGATGAAACCGCCGGCGGTTTTAGAGCACACGAAGAAGATTAAAAAAGAAAACGAAGAGAAAGATACGACGAATAAAAACGGAGAGAGTAAAGAAGATAAGAACGGAGTAGGTGGTGGTGGCGACGCCATGGACGTCGACGGTGGAGGAGGAAAGAATAAAGAAAAGAAAAACGATGCGGAGGACGAGGACGAGAAGAAATCGAAAGACGTCACGACTTTAGACTGGAACAGCGACGGTACGATATTAGCCACTGGATCGTACGACGGCGACGCGAGGCTTTGGGACGATAGCGGTAAGCTCGTCGCCAGACTCGAGCAGCACAAAGGTCCGATTTTCTCCTTGAAGTGGAACAAAGCCGGCGACTCGTTGATTTCAGTATCGGTGGATAAAACTGCCGTGGTGTGGGACGCGAAATCCGGGGAGGCGAAGCAAACGTACGAATTACACGAAGCACCGTGTTTGGACGTCGATTGGAAAGGAGATACGAACGTGTTTGCGACGTCCAGTATGGATAAGAAGATTTACGTTTGCGAAGTTGGTAAGAAGGCACCTTTGAAAAAATTCGAAGGACACACGGACGAAGTCAACTGCATCAAGTGGGATCCCGTCGGTAACCTTCTCGCGTCGTGCTCGGACGATTACACCGCGAAAATTTGGTCCATGAATCAAAACCAGGCTCTTTTCACGTTCAGCGAACACAAAAAGGAAGTGTACACCATCAAATGGTCGCCAACGGGACCGGGAACGAAGAATCCGGATATTCCTTTGATGTTGGCGACGGCTTCGTACGATCACACGGTTAAGTTATGGAACGCGACGACTGGAGAGTGTATTCGGACGTTCAACATGCACACGGAACCGGTGTATTCGGTCGCGTTTTCGCCAGATGGGAAACACATCGCCTCGGGAAGTTTCGATAAACGCGTGAGAGTTTGGGAAATTGCCACCGGGTTGTTAGAAAAGACGTACCGCGGTGACGGCGGGGTCTTCGAGGTGTGTTGGAACCAGGAAGGGTCGAAGATTGCAGCCTGCTTTAGCAACAACACGATAGCCGTTTTGGATTTTGAGTAAAAAAGAAGTGTTAACAATTACTACCATGTTTCTGATTTATCGGTACAACGAATTCGTCAGTACCGGCTTGTCGTTGTTCATTTTCGCCTCGTTCGCATCGTCCAACCATTTCTTGGGCATTTGGAATTTCCGCGCAAGAATGTCTAATTTCACCGCTGACTTTCTCCACTCGGTTACGGTCTCCGTGAGAATTCGTTTACACGCGCGTTCGCGTTTCGAGTCGTCTCGAATGAATAAAGCGACGAAAAGAAGCCAGTCGCACTCAATCTTAGGCAGCCTGTTTTCTTCGTTATTTTTCTCGTCCTCGCTCGCGAAATACGCGTTGAGTTGGGAGATTTGACCGATGAGATTCTCGGTGTACTGGTCACCTCTGCGTGACAACAACGACGCGGACTCTTTCGACGATGATTGTTGCGAGAGGACGAACTGCGTCGCCATCCACGAGTTTGAAAACTCCAAAAAGTCTTCGCCAAAGCCGAGCTGATGGAACGGATGTCCGTTCGAACTGCTGGTATTCCTCGCGCCGCCGGCGGCGGTGGCTGAAGAAGAAGCAGAAGTTAAAGAAGTTAACAGCAAAGCGTCGTATCTAGCATCCTTCACGATGCCTTCGCACTTGTGTTCAACCAACGCGTCTTGACTCACGCCGCTCGGGTGCGGGAAGAGCGCGGCGGCAGAATCTTTCAAAATTCCGTTTTTGCCCTCTAGAATGTCTCTCTCGTACCTTTCTAAAATCTTTTCCGTCGTCTCCGCGACGTTGTGATGAAACCACACGCGCCTGGAAAGATTTTCGATCCAATCCTTCGTTTCTGGCGTCGCATTTCTCGAGGTTCCGTCTTCGCTCGACGTCGTTTCCACTCTACCCGCTAGGAGTTCCATCACGCTTCGAGTGGCGGCGGGGATGTACTTGTTCGTCGCGGTACCGAACGCGTTCTCCCACGTGTTCAACTGCGCGTTGGCGAGATTTTTGATGTTATCGCTCGCCCCGGTTTGCGCGATGATGGTTGCTAATCGCATGTCGCCATCGTTCAAAGCTAATTGCGTCGCTAAAACGATATCGTTACGCGACAATGCCACAGAGACTGGATCGTTGTTCTTCTCTTTTTTGTCGTTGTTGTCGTCGTCGTCGTCGTCGTCGTCAAAATCCATCGGTTGCGCGTCCATTTCCAACGCCTTCTCCATCTCCGCGCGTTTCAAAGATCTTTTCAACCATTTGCTCAGACTTTGTTTGCGTCGAAAAAAATCCGCGGCGGAACCTCTCTGCGCGCCGAGTTCGTCCTTCTTGTATAAAAGCTCCAGAAGGTCCCACAACTCAATCGCTCGTTTCGTTTTGCTCGCGATTCGTTGTCGTCGTCTCGTTTTGCAACCGTACTCGTCGTCGGCGTTGCTATTACTATTACTACCATCACCGCTATTATTCAACAACATCAACGCGTTCGCTAACGCTTCGCAATGCACTCGACAAAACTCCTTCACGTCCTCGGCGGGAACGTTTAAACGGCATCGAGGATCCGCCTCTTTTTCCGAAAACGCCTCGAAGCATTTCAAACCGTTCTTAATCGCCCGCGCTTGGAACGTCATCATCGCTCTCTTCGCTTCCTCTTCGTCTAAACCATCTTCCTCGCCTTCGAGTCCACAAACATCTTCAACTGGTACGACCGCTCGCTCGACAATCTTCGACCCGTCGCAAAACGCAAATCTCCCGGACGTTCCCGCCCACGACCCGCGAAATGCTTTCCCGCCAAACGCGTGCGCGTCCACGACGAGCGTTGCATCAGTACTCGTCGTCTGAGTCGTCCTCGTCGCCGATAAAAAATGTTCCTCTCTTCTCAGCGCTTTTCGAGCGATGTCAAACGCCGACTGAAACCGTCTCGGCGGTGGCTTCGGTCCCAAAAACGTCGCTGTCGTCGTCGTTGTTGTCGTCGATGCCGGCGCTGCGTTAAAGTCTTCTTTCTCTTCTTCTTTCTCTCGGTCTTCTTTCGTCGCTTCCTCCGTCCTTTTTTCCTCTTCTTCTTCAAAATCGGACGAATACTCTTCTTCTTCGTCGACGCAAATCGCTTTCCTCAAAACTTCTCGGACGTTTCTCTCGTGCGCATCCAGAAGAGTACCACTTTCGCCCTTGTTCGACGACGCGAACGGATGATGATGATTGTTCTTCGTCGTCGTCGTGACATCCTCCGCGTCGTAACGCAAAACTTTCCTCGTTTCCGTTTCTTCCTTCGTTCGCGCTTCGAAAACACACGCATCCTCCTCCTCCTCCTCCTCTGAAGAAGAAGAGGAGGATAAAGATATGCTCTCCAGGTTAAACCCGACCTGGCGGGACATTAGTCTTCTTCGTGTCGTACACTTTGCGCGTTTGTGCGTGCGTTCTTTGCGCGCGTCGTGTGTGAATACAAAAATGAGGCAGAACGTGTGAAAATCTCTCGTGCAACTTTAGTGAATAGTTTAGGGTATTTGAGTACGCCCCCGAGCGTCTACTATAAAGGGGAAGTAAAAACCTCTCTAATTAAAGAAAGCCGATTTACTTTGACGAACGAACGACGCGTACTAACGAACGACTCATACTACGAACGAACGACGCGTACTGCGAACGACTCACACTACGAACGCGCGAATATGAGATTTTCATCGTCGTCATCGATGTCGAGAAGAAGACCAAAGCGGGCGTCGTTTTTTCTTCGTGTTGATGAATCCTCCTTCTTTTTTAACGTCGTCGTCGTCGTTTCTTTTTTATTGATGATGGGGAAGTATCCTCGCGTCGTTTCTGGTTTGACGGCGATTCCGTCGGCGAGTTGGCACGATTTCGTGCGTGTTTAGATGAATCAGGCGCAGAAGTTACCGGCGAGTGCACGACGTGGGCGTCTGGTAATGACTACGGAACGATGCCGAATTGGGATACGAGTTTGGTTGAAGATATGAGTGGATATACTGGAAGTGTTTTTCAAGGCTTTGGTGGTAAAAGTACATTCAATGGTGATATTTCGAAGTGGGACACCGGGAAAGTGACTAATATGTATTATATGTTTGATTCCGCTTCTGCGTTCAACCAAGACATTGGGAATTGGAACACAGAAAAAGTGACTTCTATGAGATCTATGTTTAATCGAGCTTCTGCGTTCAACCAAGACATTGGAAGTTGGAACACAGCGCAAGTGACTTATATGGAATCTATGTTTAGAGGAACATATGAAGTGCACAGTATATTCAACCAGGACATTGGAAAATGGAATACTTCACGAGTGTATTCTATGAATTCTATGTTTATCTATTCCGGGTTCAACCAAAATATCGGAGAGTGGGATACTTCAAGCGTTTATGATACCTCTCAAATGTTTCATTCCGCATCTGCGTTCAACCAAGACATTGGGAGTTGGAATACAGCGCAAGTGACTGATATGGGATCTATGTTTCATTCCGCATCTGCGTTCAACCAAGACATTGGGAGTTGGAACACAGCGCAAGTGACTAATATGGAAAATATGTTTTATTGCCCAAACTGCGTGTCGCCCTTCAACCAAAACATCGGAAGTTGGGACACATCGCGAGTGACTACTATGGGATCTATGTTTCAATACGCTTCTGCGTTCAACCAAGACATTGGGAATTGGAACACAGAGAAAGTGACTACTATGGAATACATGTTTGTTTCCGCTTCTGCGTTCAATCACTACATTGGCGATTGGAATACTGAGAAAGTGACTTCTATGTATTATATGTTTGTTTTCGCTTCTGCGTTCAACCAAGACATCGGGAGTTGGAACACAGCACAAGTGACTTCTATGTATGGTATGTTTCAATACGCTTCTGCGTTCAACCAAGACATTGGGAGTTGGAACACAGAAAAAGTGACTTCTATGGGAGCTATGTTTCTTTCCGCTTCTGCGTTCAACCACAACATTTCCTCGTGGACCGGATCCGCAGCGACGTCGGCGCAAACTGACATGTTTCTCGACGCTTCTGCGTTTCAAGCGAAATTTACGTGCGACGACGCCATCACCGGTCCGGCGAGTTCGTGCGATACAATCAAAATCTCTTGGGTCGCACCTTCTCCGCCTCCTTCTCCTCCCTCACCACCTCCCCCTCCCTCACCACATCCACCTCCCTCACCACCACCTCCACCTCCTTCTCCTCCGTCGTCAGCCTCGGCGCTTACGAAAGTTTCCGCGGCGGCCTCGGCGGTTTTCCTCGCCTTTCTCGCGTTCTGGCGAACTCGCAATACTAATCATCGCGCCGCGGCCGCCGGAAAGAAGAAAAGCGAGAAGGAGGAAAAGCATTTCGCAGACGAAGCCGCCGTTTCGGTATAAAAAGAAGAACGAGCGTGTTCTGCGCGTTTCTTTTTAGTTGTATTTGTGTAAAACGCTAAAATCCTCCCCTAAAAAATTCAAACTTAAAAAGACGTTTCCCGCCACACATTTTTGAGAGAGAGAGAGACTTGAGAGAGAGAGACTTGAGAGAGAGAGAGAGACTCGAGAGAGGAAAGGAACGAACTTTGACGTTTTGGCGAACAAATATAGTATCGCGTCGCTTGGTTGGTTGGTTGGTGTTCTCTCGCTCGCTCGCTCGCGTATTTTTTTCGTTTTTCTTTTTGTTCGTTTGCTCTCAATCCACAGAACACAAACCACACGAAACAAACCGCGACAACAATGCTCGCATCTCTCCTCCTTTTCGCAAAACGGCAAAGGAAATGTTTTTCCTCCTCCTCGTCCTCCTCCTCTTTCTCTCCCTCTTCTTTTCATCCGCATCTTGGAGGTTTGAACGCCCCTTTTTGTTTTTTTATGCGCGGCGGCGTCGTTGATGACAGTTTGACGACGACGACGACGGCTTTCTCTCGTCGTCACCGTCGTCGTCGTCATCATCATCTTTCGAGGAGGAGAAGTTCGACGTCGCGTGCGTCGTCGTCGTCCTGGGAGGGGGAAAGGTATTCGAGTCGCCGCTCTGCGAAGACGACATTAAAGGAGAGCAAAAGCACCGCTTGGTACGGTGCGACGAGCGTTCTTTGTCGGACGATGCAGACAAAATCGACGACGAGCGGCGCGAAAGGAGAGGCTGAGTCGTTGCACCTCTCGGAGAAGTGCGAGGAGCAACTCCGCAGGATTTTCCAGAGAGAGATGAAGAAGAGCGCAGAGGAGAACTCAGAAACAAAGAGAGAGACGGTGTTGCGAATCGGCGTGGACGGCGGCGGGTGCGCGGGGTTTCAGTACACGTTCGCGTTGATCGACGAGAAGGACGTGGTGACGGGAGAGGATCGAGTGTTCGTCGGTCGGAGGTTTCCGGAGGAAGCGAAGGTGGTGTGCGACGAGGTGTCGTTTGAGTATTTGAAAGGAAGCACGGTGGATTACGCGGAGGAGATGATACGGAGCGCGTTTGAGGTGGTGAAGAATCCAAACGCGGAGCAGAAGTGCGGGTGCGGGGTATCGTTTGAGGCGAAGTTTTGACGACAGATAGATAGAGAGAAAAATGTGATTATGAGATGTATAAATACACGCGCGCGCGCAAAGAACGAATGAATGAGTGAATTAACGCTACTTTATGCTCGATTTTCGAGAGAAAGCTTCGACGACGTCGCGAAGTCGCTTCGCGCTTCCTATGGGCGTCGCGGCGCCGAATCCCAAGTTCGGATTCACTCTCAACAAGTCCACTTCTTCTTCTTCTTCTTCTTTGTCGTCGTCGTCTTCGTTTTTCTCCTCGTTCAGAAGCACCTTTTTGGGCAAGGCGATGAGTTTCATCACCAGCGAAAACCTTTTCTTGTTTTTGTTGTTGCTTTCGTCGTCGCGAGGAGGCATCGTTGTCGCGCACGCGCTGTGTTTCACGTCCGAGTCGAACAAGACTACCCGCCCCGGTTTCGCCGCGACGAGAAGGCCGATTTGTGAGTCTTCGTCCAAAAACTTCGTCTCGCCGCCCCACTCGGGATCCCACTCGTCGTTTAAATACACGAGCAAGGAAATAAAACGCGGTTTAATACAAACTTTCTCGTTCTTATTCTTCGCATACCCCATCGGCGCTCTGTTCGCGTAATTACCTCCGTACGCTTCCGCGAATGCAGATTTTGGGTGCAACAAAGTCATCGGATCGCCGTCGATGTGGTATCGAAACTTTGACGTTTCATCCGAGGCGTTGTAAACGATCGCATCGTACTTATACCGGTTTTGTTTTTGTTGTTGTTTGCGCTCTTCTTCTTCTTCTTCTTCTTCTTCGCAATCATCATCGTCGCCTTCAAAAACAAAACTCTCCACCGGCGCTCTCGCAAACACCGTTTGCGGAAACACCCTCTCCAACCGCTCGAACAAAAACTTCTCCCCGACCACGCCGCCGTTTCTCGACGCCGCTTCGACGATGAAATTTTTCGCGCCGAGCGTTTTCTCGTCGTCGCTCCCTTCACCTTCACCACCGCTCCTATCCACCGTTTCCCGCTCCCAATACTTCTCCGCGCTCGCTCTCACGTCGACGACTCTCGTCGTTCCCTCTTCTTCACTCGTAACATTCACCGACGCCAGCGATTTCACGAAGACCTTCTTCGCCTCCTCGTCCTCTTTTTCGTCTTTGTTGTTGTTGTCTTCGTCTCTCCTCCACAAGTCATCCAAGGCGACGAT
>Ga0206124_10001322_pt1 | contig 19754 bp, 20 predicted proteins | sample Helgoland_Spring_3_FD_148671 | JGI IMG/M metagenome (GOLD analysis project Ga0206124, IMG submission 148671) | Pelagic subsurface seawater microbial communities from Kabeltonne, Helgoland, North Sea - Helgoland_Spring_Bloom_20160321_2 | ecosystem: Environmental > Aquatic > Marine > Epipelagic ... | reverse complement strand
AAACCGTTGTAGGGTTTATGCTCTACCGAGGGTTCGAATCCCTCTCTCTCCGCCAATCAAATAGAGTGTTTTGTATATGAGGAAGTTCATAAAAAAAACAATATTAGCTAATATAAACAGATTTCTAATTCTATATTTTAGTCTAAGAAAACGAACGCCTAAACCTGGTCCTGTAACTATTGTTGGTATACTAAAAACTGCTACTGGCCTTGGTGCTGCTGCTCGACTTACATTGGAAACATTTCGGAAACTTGGTTATAACACTACATATTTTGATGCTAGTAAGCTATTCACAAAGAATTTTATAGTAACTCTTTTGCCGGATAAATTAAAAAAAGAAGAAGGAGGGGTTCTTGTAATACAAAATAACCCAATACATTTACCTATAATATTATTCCTAATTGGTTTTGCGAAATTTAAAAATAAGAAAATTATTTTATATTCAGTTTACGAGCTGGAGGATATTCCTAAATCTTGGGTGAAACCATGTAAATTGGTTGATGAAATTTGGGCGCCTTCTGATTTTGCCGCGGAAGCTTATAGAAAGTCTATTCCTAGGAAGGAAGTTCGTGTGGTGCCGCATTTCGTTTGTGCAGATCGTCCAGAGATGGATGTGAACTCTAATAAATCAATAAAAATACTATCTATCATTGATATAAATTCGGGTTTTTATAGAAAGAACCCAATGGCAGCTATTAAGCTATTTTCTAAGGTTAATAATCCTAACGTTGAATTTGTATTAAAAATTAGTGGTGGTGAGAAGAATAAAAAATACTATGATATGATTTTAGATGCCGCATCAAATATTCAGAATCTTACAATTATATATAGGAAATTACCCGACCAGGAGAAGGATGATTTGATATCTTCTTCAGATATATTAGTATCTCTGCATCGAAGTGAAGGGTTTGGTTTGATTTTAGCTGAATCTATGCTTTTAGGAACGCCAATTTTATGCACGGGTTGGTCTGCCCCACCAATGTTTCTGCCTGAAGATTGTGCTTCATATGTAAAATACAAACTGATCGATGTAGAGGATCCTCAAGGTAAATATGAGAATAGAGGGAAATGGGCAGATCCAGATTTGGAGGATGCAATCCAGAAATTAAATAAGTTGATTGAAGATAAGAAATTTAGAGATCAATTATCTAGAAAAGCACTAACGCATGCAAGAGAGTATTTTAGTGATAAGAATTTTGAAAAGTGGGTGAGGGAGGGGGAGGTTATTCGGGAATATGCAGAGTCGTAAAAAAGCCCCACGGAATTTGCGGGGCTTTTCTTTTCAGGCCTTAAAAATATTATAATTAAAATGTCTCACCGCCGCAAAAAGATGCCACGCCTCCACAAGTATACTCGTGTGCTTCGTCCATTTTGTCTGCATCCTCCCAGTAATGGTCTCCATTACCATGATTGCCAGCAATATTATTAAAAACAATATCCTGAGCAGGAGCATTAGCTAGATTTGCTATCCCTCCATTGTCAAGGAGCGCTCTTGCTATATATGCATATGCATTAGTATAAGCGATATCTAAAGCTGTTACTCCTAGTGCGTTTTCTAGGTTTACGTTAACGCCTAGTTCAATTAATTCTAATACCATATGTGTATGTCCAGCTGCAGCAGCAACATGAATTAACGGAGATCCAACGCTGTTTAGAACAGCATCTAAATCGACGTTATGAGTCTTTAATATACTTTTTAGTTCGCCTATCTTTCCTTCAAAGACAGCTTTAATAATCTTGTCATTCATAGATGTTTCTTTAACTTTAATTAATTAATAAGAATTAACTTAATATAAGTTAATGTGTTAATCAATGCCTAAAACAGGTAAATTTATTGCTTTTGTTATTGATCTAAATCGGGGGTAGAGACCCCTAGGAAAAAAGGGAATTTGAGTTGAAAATTATGTAGAAAAAGTTAAATCTTTTGTAACTTCCAGAGCTGGTTATAAAGACTATTCTTTTTACTAAGTAGTTCTGTGTGAGACCCTTCTTCCGCGATTTGACCTTGGTCAAGAACTAGAATCCTATCCATGTTTTTCAATGTAGACAGTCTATGGGCTATTGCCACTACAGTGGTTTTTTTATCTTCAATTAAGATATTCAGTGAATCTTGGATCTTTTTTTCAGTTTGGCTATCTAGAGATGAAGTTGCTTCGTCTAGCACAAGTATTGGAGCGTCTTTGAGGAGGCCGCGTGCTATGGCAATTCTTTGTCTTTGCCCACCGGATAGCTTGAACCCTTTATCTCCTACAATGGTATTATACCCTTGTGGAAGATTTTCTATATCTTCATGAATATGAGCCTCTTTGCTCACCTTGATCACATCGTGGTCAGTTGCAACAGAATTTCCATAACGTATATTTTCCATGACCGTCTTATGGAATAGCATATTATCTTGTGGTATTACTGCTATTTTTTCTCGTATGGAGTCGGCTTTTACATAGGCGATATTCTGTCCATCAATCTTCACGGAACCTGAGCTAATATGGAAGTATTTTAGTAGGATATTAACAAGTGTAGATTTTCCTGCTCCGGAATGTCCTACTATTCCTATTTTTTCTCCGGGTTTGATTTTTATATTTATATCTTGGAACATTTGCTTGTTACTATCGTAAGAGAAGGACATGTTTTCTATGGTGATCTCTCCCTTTGTAATCTGGATATTCTTTGCGTTAGGTTTGTCTTTGAGCTCATGAGGTGTATTCAAGAATTCAAATGCGCTTGTGAAGTCACCAACGAATTGTACAAATACTTGAAGTTTGGAAATAAGAGACATCAAATCATTTGAAATCGCAAAAACTATTCCGAATACAAAGACAAAGTCACCTATAGAAACTAGGTTTTGCCTTCTTGCTTCTATCATCATAAATAGAATAGAAATGAACATTATGAGGTAGAAAATGCTTGCAACTAATTGTATAACGAAATCGTATCTATACAGGGCTATTTGCCTTGGCATAAAGTCTTTCGAGATGTTTTTTTCCAGATCTTTTAATTCTACTTTTCTTGTGGCAAAAGAGAACAAAGATGCAATGTTTGTGATCTTATCTGCTAAAGTTCCTACTAGTCTATGCCTTGCCTGAGTCTCTTCAAAAGAGTATAGATTGATCTTTTTAGACATAAAATAGAACACAAAGAAAAATGCAATTCCCCAAAGGAGCATAAATACACCTATCTGGTAACTTACTGTGAACAACACAATCATGTTGATAATGTTAGAGAGTAGCGATATAGAGATGCCATGATGAAATTGCTCCCAAAGAGTATCGTAGCCATCTAGGATTCCTTTTAACTTACTTGTGACGTTTGCAGGAAAATTATTTAAGAAGAATTTATAAGAATGATTTTGAACATAGTCATAAGATGCTGTTTTTATATTTTTTCTAACTTTGGGTTCGATCTTCCACTCTAAAACGTTATTTATTCTCCATGCAAGGCTAATGAGAACCTGGGTGGATATGAATAATATTATTGGATAAGAAAGATCTGTGTATAAAAAGCTTTTTGTTTCTGTTAGTACATCCAGAAGCAATTTAACGGAATAGTTATAGAGAAAGGGGTAGAATGATGTGAGGATTGGAGCCAACATCATTGTAAAATATTGCCATTTATATGGCTTAATCATTTTCCATAAAAATAGAAATGCATTTTTCATCGAATTTTCAAAAATATTAATACGCTAGAAATATATATACCTTTTTTGCAAAAAAGTATAGAAGATATTAGGCATACGAATCTTGACCCCAGATAGGGTGTCTGTTAGCATTATATATAAATACAAAAAGGAATAAGTAAGTATCATGATCAGTTATCGCAAGCAGGAATTCCGTGATATTTTAGATTGCATTAAAAGCAAAATGTCTAATATATCAGATCATAAGATTATTCAGTCTGATATAGATGAAATGTATGAGTCGTTAAGCTCTAATAAGGACTGTGTAGGATTGCTAGATGGCGTAAAAGTAGTAGGTAAGGGCATCTTAATAAGCCGATACTGTGATGTTGTGCCTGAATTACATAAGATATTAAAACTTTATAAGAAAATAATGCATAGGGAAGAAATTTTTATAAAGTTAGTATCTTCAAGATTCTGTAGCAGTATTCTTAGTAAAGATCCAAAAGATGCAGGACACATTATTATGAGTTTTGAAGCGTTTTCTCGGATAGAAGATGAGGCAGTAGAAGAGTGCTTTGCACTCACTCATAATGTTATAGAATACTATGATTTAGTAGAGGGGTATTCAAAATATGTGTCGTTACATGATATATGTGGATTAGAGGTGAGCGGTCTGCCGATTCAGGAATACTGTAGCTATGATCAGGCAATAAAAGAATTTAATATTCTGGTTGGTGAGCATGTCGAGCTTTAGTATTATGGTAGTATACTTGGTTTCTTTCTAGCAAAGAGTTCTGAGAATATGAATACTAGTGCAGAAAGAAGGACGCAACAGATAGTTCTGTATTCATAGCTAGAAAGAAGAGCAAAATATAAGAATACCCCAAACCCAGTGAAGCATGCCCCATAAGCTGATCGTATATCTGGAGATTTTAAGATCAATGCTCCCATGATTGGTATGAATAGTGCGGATATTGTTATTTCGTATGAAACTATCATGATAGGAATAACTTCGCTCGCAAAGAAAGAGCAAATCATTGCGCTCATACCCACGATAATAGTTACTAATTTAGAAGATTTTGTAGTTTTCTCTGTGGTGCTGTTTTTGAAGAAATCAAAATCTAAAGAGATATTAGAGCTAAGCGCGCATAAGATAGAATCTGCTGTTGAAAGTATGGCCATTAGTATGGCTGCTGCAAAAACACTTGTTACATATGGGTTTGTTAAGCTAGAAACAATCTCTATTAAAACGCTACTTCCAAATACAGGCATTTTTATACCCCTAGCTAAAATACCCAGATATGTTGGTAAAGAAGTTGCGATTACTAACAAGATAGCCGCAAAAACCATTGCGTAAGGAACGGATTTATGGGACCTTGCCGCAAAGCATCTTTGAGCCATATCTTGCCCTATCATATTAGATAGACACGGTATAATTAGCCAATTTATCCAGGGAACATTAGTTGCAAGAGTTGGGTTGATATTTAAAGGGACCTCCGTAGTGAACTTGTGAGGTAAGAAAGCAAAGGTTATAGAGAAGGCTACAAGAACAAAAATAATTTGTAGAATGTCTGTTTTTGTTACTGCATTTAGTCCGCCTGTGGTTGTATATATAATTATGGCTGTCCAAAATACTACAAAGGCGATATTGCTATTTGCTCCTATAGAAAGTGCAAATTTTCTTGCAGAAACACCGATTGCAACCAAGAGTAAGAACATTGATAAGATATATAAAAGAGACGCAAATGTTCTTAAAGTATCTGATTTATAAGTTTTTTTGAAAATTTCTGGAACTGTTGATACATTCATTTTTCGGAATTTAGCGCCAAGTCCAAGAGATAAAAATATTAAACCTAATGCAATTCCAGAGGAATAGGATAGGGCTTTCCATCCGTGGGAATATGCAGCTTCTGCTGTTCCGATAATTGCTCCACCACCTAATTGTGTTGCTAGGATGGTCATAAATACTTTGAAGAAGCTTAGATTCCTTCCGCTTAAGAAGTAATCTGAGTCATTTTTTATCCCTTTTGAAGCTTGTTTTCCTATGACTATTGAGTAGCCTAGTATTAGTCCAGAAAGGGCAAAAAATAAAAAATAATTCATGGTTTTCCTTCCAATTTTCTTGAGTTTGTGATATAAATCACGAATGTGTTATTCTATACAAAAAGAAGTGTAGGTTCCACATAATTGTTTAAAACATATGAAACGGGGTGCTGTTGCTGAGAGGTTCTTACCAACCCGTATAACTTGATCCAGGTAATGCTGGCGGAGGAATTTGAAATGTTTATTTTTATCATAGGTACGTTAGCGTGCCTCACTAGTACTATATCTTTAATCCCACAAATCTATAAAACTTATAAAACCAAATCGGTTGAAGACCTTTCATCGGTTATGCTATGGAATTTCTGCATATGCTCCTTGTTGTGGATAGTGTATGGAGTCACAACAGATAGCGCAACAGTATGGATCACGAATATAATCATGTTAATCTGCTCCATAATATTAGTAGTTTTCAAGTTAAAATATCAAGGAGAAGATGCTTAGGTTAGAAAATTTTGAGTCTGTGATATGCCTTAATGGAAGTTTGCCTAGCAAACGATTTTTTGATCGAATAGCAAGTAGCAAGATTACAGTGGTTGCTGCAGATGGAGGGGCTCATAGGCTTATGGATATTAAGGTGATGCCAGATTTTGTAGTAGGGGATATGGATTCTTGGAAAGGCTATGAAGGTATATGTGACACAAAAATTCATAGAAAGAGTGGCCAGGATTCAACGGATTTTGAAAAATCTTTATTTTTTTTGAGAGATAGAAATATCAAAAAAATACTAGTACTCGGTGTAAACGGAGGGGAGATAGATCACGTAATAAACAATATAAATACTTTTCTGAGATATTCTGATCAGTTTGATATGTGTTTTTACGATGAGCCAGATTTTGGAGAATCTAAGATTGGCAGAGCCGTTAATGGGTCTATGGATTTGGATATTGATGAAGGGTCAAAGATTTCCTTGTTTTCATTTGATGAGGGGAAAATGAAAACTCAAGGAATGCAGTGGGAGATAGAAGATAAGGCATATCAGGTTATGGAAACCTCTGCTGCTAGGAACAAGTCTAAATCTGATAAGGTTCATATTTCTACTACGGGTAAAAAGCTTCTTACTGTTTACTCTGGAAGCATCTAAACAACATCAAAGTCAAAATATGTATCTGGGAAGGGTTCCTTTTTTAAAGTGAAATGCCACCATTCTTATTCTGTTGCATTTAATCATTCAGGTTAAGTTTGTTGTGAATTACAAAATTTTAGTCTTTAGGAACTATGCAGATAATGATAAGCATTGATCAAACGTGTAATTGTAATTGTTGTTAGCCTTAAAAGTTGCCAGAATTCTACAGTTCTTTCAGTAGCCGTGACATAACCGAATTTAGTCTTAGATCACTATCCAAATAATAGGTACCACTTCAGTTAAAATTTTTAAGGCAATACATTCAACATCTGCTGAGGGATAATGTTGTCAAGGTGCTGATGCAGATAATGCTAGAAACTTTTAATAGCTTTCTTAGGTGTCTATAATATGTTGTGATCACTAGGGTCATGAGCAGCATCCGTATTAGTGCCAGATAATTTAAATGTTGCTTCATCAGGAATAGGTCCATCCAAAGATGCTTCTGATGTACATTCTGCGTCTTCTTCCGCTGCATTTTTTGCTGCTTTTACTGATTCTGCAAATCTTGCAGCCCTTTTTAAGGTAGCCTCCCTATCTTTTTACATTTCTTCATCTATAATTCTATCTAAAATATGCGACTTCTCTATTACTTCATCTATATGAGCAGAACCTTTTTCTAAATTCTTAAATTTATCTGCCATAACAAATCTCCTCTTTAAATTGCAGTCTGACCAATTGATCCTAAGTTATTTTTTTCAACAGAGCCGTAATAAGTATCTATTCCTAGAAAGATGCAAAATATAAACCCAATAAGACAACGCAACTTGGCTCAATAGAAAATCCTGAAGAAGTAATTGGTATATCTTCATCGCTACTGCTAGTAGTGCTGATATTATTATCGGGAGTTGTCCCTGTCCCTATAGTATTAGTTGTTGATAACTCATTAGAAGTGCTGTCTTTAGGGAAATCATCATTGTGTCCCTCAGTGAGTGCATGATTTATTGTTGTCGTAGTTGCAGCAGTGGTAGTGGCAATAGTAGTTGAAGTTGTCAAATATTCGTTTGCAATTTTTGTACCATCAATTATATAAACTTTTCCTGCAGAATATTTTCCACCTGCTGAAGCACGAGGTGCTCCTATTATTAGGTCAGTTTTTCCATCACCATTAACATCTCCAGCTGATGATACTGACCAACCAAAATATCCTTTCTGATCTACTCCTTCAATAATAAAACCTAAATTGTTATTCCAATCTCTAGCATTTAAAGGAGCAGGATCACTATCATGATTAGAAGAACCAAGCAATAAATAGACTAAACCAGTCCATGAGTCTCCAGAATTTGCTTGATTTCCTGCTCTTGCACCAATTAATACATCATCATACCCATCATTATTAATGTCTCCAATTTTTGATATTGAGTTGCCAAAGTTTCCACCTTCAGATTGGTCGCCTCTTATATATAAGCTATAATTCTGGTGTCTTAATTCTCCATTTTGATAGTTTAGTGACACATCTAATATTTTTTCTTTATACGAGGTTTCTTTTAAGTATGATGTATAATTATTTTTTCCATAAACAATGTGCACATCACCCTGATTATTCACACCATCTTGTGCTTTAGGAACGCCAATAATAACATCGCTAATTTTATCTCCATTAAAATCTCCTGCTGACGATACAGAAAACCCAAAATCATTATTCCGACTCGTCATTTCATCAATAATAATGCCATTATTTCCATTTAAATCATTTGTGTAAATAGGGCTTTTAAGGTTTTTAGAACCATAAACAACACACGCTTTTCCATAGCCTTGTGATCCAATAATTACATCATCTATACCATCATCATTAAAATCTCCAGCTGATGATACGGAGGTTCCTAATCTAAAAAATAAACTATTTATTATTTCAACACCTTTACTGCTATCCAGATCTTTAAGCTCTAGAGTACTGTCATGATTTTTAGAACCATAAATTATAAATCCTTTGCCTGCATCTTGCTTGCTTATGCTATCAGCTTGATAAGCTCCTATTACAACATCATCTATACCATCTCCATTAACATCCCCTGCTGATGATACTGAAAACCCAGTATTATCACGTTGTGAAATCCCATTAATGACAAATCCAGTGGTGCTATTAAGTGTATTAACATCAAATGGACTAGGATAAGTTACGTTACCATATAAAATATATACCTTTCCAGCTTCACCTCTAAACCCTGGAGGAGTTCCCTCATACGCTCCAACAATTATGTCATCTACACCATCTCCGTTAAAGTCCCCAGCGGATGATAGTGAATATCCCAATTTATCTCCTGAAACTCCTTTAACAACAAAGCCATTGTCTCCGTTTAGGGCGTTTAAATTGACACTATATAAACCATTTTCACCATATATAACATATGCTTCATCTGACTCACTTCCTACCATTAGATCATCTACACCATCCCCATTAAAATCTCCAGCTGATGATACTGAGTTTCCAAAACGACCATTAATTTTAATGCCATCTATTGAAAACCCATATTTTTTTTCTTGAATTAAATCTGACAATTTAAGTCTGTTGATACTCATAAATACCTCCCAATTTAGTTATGCTCCCAACTTTACACAACATTGCGTTACAATGTTTAGGAGGACTCTAGCCATACCACGCAATAACTGTCAATAGATCTTTCTTGTTTGTTGGTTATCTGCTTTGTTTGTATTTTCTACAAAGATTACACATAAGTACTGATCAATCCTGTTAATACTTTTAATATATGAGATGTACAGTTCATTCTTAATCAAAATATAAAATCTAAAATCTTTAATAAAAGCACAACTCCGGGTAAAAGATTTTATTTAAAGGATCCATATAGTTGTGTATCTTTAGCGCACCTATAGATAGGCGCAGCCCTAGTGAGTTTATTAAAAATTGATGTGGCAATATTTTCTCCATTTGCTTTTCTAGAAGACTCTTTAGAATTCATCTATTGCCAATAATGCGTTTGTATCTCAATACGGCAAGTTCTGCATAATTCTGCATCCCACATTTCCTTCTTTTATAACATCCTACTTTTCTATGTTTATCAATTATATGTCTGTAAAAGGGTTCTTTTATTTGACCCAATAATTCAAATGCATCGTATACTACTAAATTAAATCCATCTTTGCTTAATGTTTTTTGAATTTCTAGTAGAGGCGTTGCTGAGGATTTTAGAAATAATTATTGATTTATCAGAGAGATATCCTGGTATTGGTATGCCTATAAAGTTATGGGGAGTTCCGTATCTTATTGAAGATTGGATGTTGTTATCTAATTCATTTAACCTGACAAACCCTTTTTTCATAAAACACCATACATATTTAATCAAAAATTAGGGTGGTTTGTTTTTATCATGCTGTAAAGTAAGAGTTGATTCGTAAGCCTTAAAAACATTTTTGATGTTTATTCTTTAAAAGACCTTTATAATTTTATTCTTGAGACTTGAATTTAATGAGAGAGTTTGATGCAGAAAGATATGCAATTTTCAGAATTGATGTGTGCAAAATTTTGCCATGATCTATCTGGTTCTATCGGGGCGGTGAATAACTCTATTGATTTTTTAGAGTCAAAAAATGAAGAAATGAGAAGAAAGGCTTTAGAGTTAGTGAAATTCAGCGCTAAGCAATCAGTTGACCGGGTATCATTTTTTAGACGTGCTTATGGATTTGCATCCCACTCTGCAGATGCAAATTTGACTGATATCAAAACCCTTACAAAGGCATTTTTAGATGATTCTAGATTCGAGGTGATCTTTAAAGAGCCTTGGGACTCTATATCTGTTACTGCTTCTTTTGGGAAGTTAATAATGAATGCTATAATTATACTTTCTGGATCTGTGATGGGAGGAGGGAAATTTGAGATCACATTTAATAACGATAATGGAAAAGTAAAGATTAGGGTTGATGCTGTCGCAGTGAAGATATCTTCTGAATTGAGCATGATTTTAAGCGGTGATAGTGGGGATCTTGAGAAAAATGCGAGGAATATTCAGTATTTCTACACTTACGAACTAGCAAAAACTATAAGATATGCTATAGATATTGAGGAGTCGAAAGGTATGGTATCATTGCAGCTGTCGCGCTCTTAAAGTGGTTTTAGTATGATTAACAATAAATTTAGCGGTGTTTTTACCGCGCTTATCACTCCTTTTAACTCTGATGGATCAGTAAATTTTCATCAGTTCGAGAATCTTCTTAACTCTCAAATCAGGAGCGATATCAACGGTCTGGTAGTGTGCGGCACTACAGCGGAGAGCCCATGTTTATCTGAAGAAGAATCTTTTAAAATAATAGAGATAGCTGTAAAATATTCAGACGGAAGAGTTCCAGTTATTGCGGGTGTGGGATCAAATAATACTGCTAAAACATGTAGTAACGCGTTGAAAGCTCAAAAGCTAGGAGTGGATGGGTTGCTAATAATTGCACCATATTATAACAAGCCTTCTAAGGAAGGTATCGTTGCTCATTTTTCAGAGATAGACAGTAAAGTTGATATTCCCATAATAGTTTATAATCATCCGGGTCGTACTGGTGTGGATGTGGATGTTAATACGTTAGAAAAATTAAGTAGGCTCAAAAATATTATTGGGATTAAAGATGTTTCCGGTGATGCATCTAGAATACTAGATACTCAAAAAAGAGTAGGGGAGAATTTTGTACAATTTTCTGGAGACGATATGAATATATTGCCATTCTATTCTCATGGCGGACACGGAGTTATATCTGTTGCCTCAAATATCTTTCCTAAGGAAATGGTTGAGATATATAAAGAATATTCTGTAGGAAAATCTATTGAAGCTTTAAAGATATATAAAAGATATTTTGATATTTTTGAGTTATTAGGTTGTGAAATAAACCCTGTTCCTGTGAAATATTGTGCTGAGTTAATGGGCATATGCTCTCAGGATGTAAGATTGCCTTTGGTGACTCTGCAAAAGAATAATCAGGAACGTATTAATAAAGCTATGTCTGAATTAGTAGTGCTGAAATGAAATTAATTGCACAAAATAAAAAAGCACGTCACGAATATTTCATTGAAGATAGCTTTGAAGCTGGGATAGTTTTGCTTGGAACTGAGGTGAAATCCATTAGAAAGAATGGAATTAATATCAATGATTCTTTCGTTAGCATTAGCAAAGGAGAGATGATGCTAATGAATGCTCATGTCCCTAAATATGAGAAAGCTACAATGCAGAATCATCAAGAGAATAGATATAGAAAACTTTTGCTGCACAAGAGCGAGATGAATAAGATAGTAGGGAAGATTAAAAAATCTGGATACACAATGGTTCCACTAAAGGCATATTTCAATTCAAGGAATCTTATAAAATTGGAGATAGCTATTGCTAAAGGTAAGGATAATTCGGATAAAAGGCATACTATTAAAGAAAGAGATTGGAATCGAGAAAAAGCTCATATTCTAAAAAACAACCAAAGATAAGGATCTTTACTGTTTATTAGCAGCAAGTGTGTTTTCTAAAAAAAACAAAGTGAATCCAGTGAGAGTAAAGATGCTAAGGGGGATAAAAAAATAGAGGGAAATTAATAAAGAATTCTTCTAATGTGTCTATTCTTAGTATTAGCCTTGCAATTCCATCTATAATGCGAATAGCTTAATAAATTAAACCTTTATTAATGAACGATTTTGTGCTAGCATGTCTGAACGAAAACGTTTTCGTTTAATCAAATTCAGAGGTTTCTATGGCTATCGGAGTGTCTTTTAATATAGGCGATTCAGTTGTCTATCCTTCCCATGGCGTTGGTAAAATAGTAGATATCGAAGAGCAGCTAATTAGCGACTTAAAAATTGACCTATTTGTTGTGAATTTTGAGAAAGACAAAATGTCCATGAGGATACCTATGAAAAAAGCTGAGAAAGTAGGCTTGCGTCACTTGGTTACACGAAAAGAAATGGACAAAGTTTTAGACGTTCTTGAAAGTACCCCGAAAGCTGCAAGAGGAATGTGGAGTAGAAGGGCTGCGGAATACGAGGCAAAGATTAATTCTGGTGAATTAATTCTTGTGGCTGAAGTAGTGAGAGATTTATTCAAAAATTCTGCAGATACTAATCGTTCTTATAGTGAAAGAGTAATATACGAATCTGCCCTTTCAAGATTGGTGAAGGAATATTCTGTGATTTACAAAACTTCCCTTGAGAAAGCATCTGAGCAATTGCTTAGTGTAATCAAAGAAAAGCAAGTTGCTTAATTTCTATATTTTTTGATCTTATATGTTTATTGGGTGGATGGTACCCGCGGCCGGACTTGAACCGGCAAGAGCTAATGCTCCACGGATTTTAAGTCCGTTATGTCTACCAATTCCATCACGCGGGCATTTTTACTCATAAGACTCTAAACGCTCTCATTCTTTTGTAGTTTTTCAAGGCGCTCTTTGCTAACTTTTTTTCCCTCAGATACAAGTATCATTGGTATTCCATCAACAATAGGAAAAGCAAGCTCAGCTCGTATACTGATAAGCTCTTGATTTTCATGATCGTAGATTAGCTTATCTTTTGTAATAGGACAAGCTAAAATATCAAGTAAAGAAGAGTGTAAATTCATATTAAATACTTTGTGGTCTATATAGAGGAAAAATACAATCTATATAACATAAGTAAAGAAAATTCTTAATCTTTTTATAATTAAATTAAGTTTAATAAGGTTTGTATTGCATTATCTGATCAATAGTGGAGATTTTTAGATGAGTTCTTAAGAAGATCTTCTTGTTTAATAATTGCTCTATCTCTGTTCTTGCTTTTGTTCCTATTTTTTTTATTAGATCTCCTTGTGTTCCGAGTATTATTTTTTTATGATTGCGGTCTCGAACTCTGATCAATATATCGATTACATCGGTTTTTTCTTGTTCCTTCCAATGCTCAACCTCTACATATGTTGAGTAAGGGATCTCCTTGTTGGTGAATAAGAATATTTTTTCTCTAACAATTTCTGAGATCATGAACTTTAGAGGTGCTGTGGTGATTTCGTCTTCGGAGAAAGGCCATGGGGAAGCATCAGCAGAGGATACTAAATAATCTAATAAAGAATCTATTCCTTTTGTCTTTAGAGCTGAGATCATAAAAGTTTGGCTGAAATTATGTAGCTCATTAAGTTTACTGCTGATTGCTAATAAATCTGGTTTTTTTACTTGATCAATTTTATTTATCAGAAGTATAGCGGGGACTTTTTCTTTTTTGATATTCTCTATTATCTTTTTGTTGGCATCAGTAAGGGGATATTTCGCATCTATCAATAAAGCGACCTCATCTGTACCAGAAATCATCTGTAGGGCGCAATCCACCATTACTTTATCTGCGTATGTTTTAGGGCTAAACAGGCCTGGTGTGTCTATTAATACAAGTTGAGTGTCTCCAAAGATCTTTATTCCCTTTAGTGATGTTCGCGTAGTTTGAGCCTTTGGTGTTACTATAGACAGTTTTTGATCCATCAATAGATTGAGTAACGTTGATTTTCCAACATTAGGAGCACCAACAAATGTGATGAATTTAGTTTTTTTTGTCATTTTGTTTTATATATTTTATCATGTTAGCAGCGGCATTTTTCTCTGACTCTTTCTTAGAATGTCCATATCCAGTAGCTTTAGGAAGATTGCTAACACAAACGGTGACTGTAAAATTAGGATTATGATCTGGTCCGGCCTTCTCTGAAACAGTATACACAGGAATATTATAATGGTGTGATTGTGCCCATTCTTGCAAAAATGTTTTCTCATCAACAGGAGGGGATATGTTTTCTTCTATCACAGGAATCCAGTGCTTTTTTATGAATTCAGTTGGAGCTTCAATCCCTCCATCTAAATACATGGCCCCTATAATAGCCTCCATAGAATTTTCTAGGATTTTACTATTATCTCTTCCTCCCATGCTTTCTTCGCTATCAGACAATATAATGTAATGTTGAACATCTAAGCTTTCTGCAATTTTTGATAAAAGTTTACCATTTATTACAGCAGCGCGTCTTTTTGCTAAATCGCCTTCTTGCTCATTTTTGAACTTACTGATCAATATGTCAGTTACGGCTAGGGTTAGAACACTATCACCTAAAAACTCTAAGCGTTCGTAGTTTTTCTCTTCATTGGCACTAGGGTGAGTAAGTGCTTCCTTGAGTAGTGCGGTATTGTTAAAAGTATAGTTAATATTTTTAGAAAATTCTGCGAACATATTATTTTACCAACGAATAAGCAAATCTATCTGATTTTAAATTAAGTAAGATATTCGGTATATTCCACCAACTTATTTCAGGAGAAGAAAACAGCACGGTGCTTACCTTTCCTAAAAGATTTTCTTCTGGGACAAAGCCGATAGGGCCATTTCCATCTCTACTGTCTCTAGAGTTATCTCTATTGTCTCCCATAAAAAAGTAATGACCTTTTGGTACTGTAAACTCTTCTGTTGTATCAAATCTAGAGTTTCTAGATAGGTCTAAGCTATTATGTTGTACTCCGTTAGGTAGTGTTTCAAGATATTCAGGGATATCTATATTGTCATTATATTTAAATAATCCACTAACTACTTTAGGGATTCTGTGGTCGTTAATATATAGAACTCCATCTATCATTTGAATTCTGTCGCCAGGCGTTCCTATTAGTCTCTTCACATATATTTTATCTTTTTCAAATACCACTATATCTCCTTGCTGAGGTTTGCTATATGCAAAGATTCTTCCTTTAAATAAATTTGGAGAAAAAGGAAATGAGTATCTGCTAATTCCATAAGAATATTTATTTACCACTATGCGGTCACCTATAAGTAAAGATGGCAACATAGAGGAGCTAGGTACTACATATGGTTCATAAAGTACTGATCTAAATATTAGAGCTACGGCTACAAGGACCACTATTTCTACTAGGTGCTCTATAAAACTTTTTTCTTTTTTCTTAGCTTTCATTGTGAATTTATTCTATTAAGCAAGTTCCTGTCATTTCGCTAGGAACTTTAAGGTTAAGAGCTCTCAATATAGTGGGGGCAATATCCGATAAAGTTCCATCTCTCATTTTGAAATCTCTTTTATTATTGTTTATGCAGATAAATGGTACTGGGTTGAGAGTGTGCGAAGTATAAGGAGATTTTTTCTTATTATCAAACATAATCTCTGCATTTCCATGGTCTGCAGTTATAAACAGGCTCCCATTTTTCTCTGTAACTATGTTAGCTAGTTTTTCCATGCATTGATCTAAGTATTTTATTGCTTCAATTGTTGCATCATAATTTCCTGTATGCCCAACCATGTCAGCATTTGCATAATTCACTACTATGAAATCATATTTTTCTTCTTTTATGGAATGAACTAATTTATCGGTTATATGATTTGCAGACATTTCTGGTTTTAGGTCATATGTTTTTATTTTGGGAGAATCAATCAATATATGGTCTTCTTTAGGATATGGCAGACCTCTACCGGAGTTTAAGAAAAAAGTTACATGGGCATATTTCTCTGTTTCTGCAATTTTCAGCTGTGTAAGCCCTTGGCTTGAAATCACTTCTGATAAGATATTATATACTGGTTTTCTAGTGATCATAGGTTGGGTGACTTTCTCTAGATCTTCAGCATATTCTGTCATTGTAAGAATATGGGATAATGTTATATTTTTTTGTGTGGTGATAGATCTAACAATTTGCCTCATGCGGTCAGCTCGGAAATTTGTGAAGATAATTGAATCCCCATCATGTACTCCATTAAAATTTTGATGGGATTGAGGTATAATAAATTCATCTGTTATTTTGTCTTCATAGGATTGAGATATTGCATCTTGGGGGTCAAAAAAAGTTTTATTTCCTCCATTCATAATAGCGTCTAATGCTTTTTCTGTTCTTTCATTCCTGTTATCTCTATCCATGCTATAGAACCTCCCACTGATTGTGGCAATGGAAATATAGGGGTGAGATTCAATGAGTTTGTTTATTGCGTATATGGACCCTTTAGAGGATTTAGGTAGTGTATCTCTGCCATCGCATATTATATGCAGATGGGTTTTTATTTTTAGATCATTCAAGAATTTTGCGATATAAAGAGTATGATCAATATGTGAGTGTACTCCTCCATCTGAAGTTAATCCTACAAGGTGGCAGCTATGTTGTTCTTTGTCGAAAGTATCTGTGAATTCAGAAAATATTTCAGTTTTGAAAAATGAACCATCAGAAATAGATTTATTTATTCTTAGAAGGTCTTGCTCAATAACTCTTCCACTACCTATGGTCATGTGTCCCACTTCAGAATTTCCCATTTGACCTTTGGGCAAGCCAACTTCTTCTTCAGAAGCAAATAGTTTGGAGTGAGGATAGTTTTTGAGCAAGGAATTGAAGAATTCAGGTTTTGCATTAAATATTGCATTATGAGGTGATGGAGGTGCAATTCCCCACCCATCTAAAATGCATAATACTACTGGCCCTTTCTTATTCATAAGTCATATTTTAAATCTACTAATATGTATCATATAAGATTTTTGAATATGTGTGTATTATAAATTTGTCTAGGTAGGTACATATAGAAAGCGCTCTATTTCTACATTTATCTCTTCCTTATTATAAGGTTTGGCAATATATCCAATTGGTGCACATTTATTCATTGCTGGAGTATCAATATCGTATTTGGTACCAGTCTGTAGGATAATGGGTGTGTGTTTATATTTTATATGAGATCGGAGGAGTTTTAGTACTTCGATACCTCCAAGATCAGGCATTAATATATCTAACAAAATAAGATCAGTTTTTTTCTCTGTATACTTTATATAGTCTAGAAGATCCTGTCCTGTGGCGAATGTTTTGACATTATAGCCTAGATTATCTAGCAACATGCGCCCGGCTACTCTACATCCTTCTTCATCATCTACGAATAATAGATTGTATTTTTTTCTTGCAGATTTATCTTCATCAAGACGCACCCTGTTATTAGGGTATGGTATTACACAATAAAAAGTTGCTCCTTGGTTATTAGGATTAGTCTCTGCCCAAAGCAAGCCATTATGTGCGGAGACTATTTCGGATGCGATATATAGCCCCAATCCACTCTTTGATTTGGAATATTTGCTTGTTGAGCTTTGACCGAAGGGTTCAAATATTTTTTTGAGGTCTTTTTTAGGTACGCCGCTTCCCTGGTCTTTTACAGAAACACATAACCCATTAATGGTTATTCCACTAGGAAGGCTTGCATATTTCTGTTGTATATCAATCCTTATAACAGTTGAAGGCTTTGTATATTGTATAGCATTGGCTAGTAGGTTTCTGATTACTTGCGATACTCTTTCTAAATCAAAGAGGGACCTCACTTCAATATGCTTCTTTTTATATACTTCAACCTTAACATCTCGTGCGCTTGCTAAAGGAATTAATTCTTGGACAATGTTTTTGACTGCATCTTCAATATTATGGATCTTCATATCAAAAAGCATTTTGCCTGAGTTAAATTTTGATATATCTAAGACGTTATTTATTAAAGAAAAAAGATTGTTACCACTATAATTTAATTGCTGAAGAAGTATGATTTTCTCTTCTTCTTTTGACTCTTTCCAGTTTTCTAATAAATTTGTACAAATATTAGTGATTACTTGAACTGGAGTTTTTATTTCATGGCTCACATTGTTTAAGAAATAATTATTACTATTCAAAGATTCTTCTAATGCTGTAGTTCTAGAGATCACCTCTCTTTCCAGATTTTTATTTAATTGATCTTTAAGTCTCAATACTTTCAAATTAGAGATTGTGTTGCTGTGAGTTAGTGCAGATGTGGCAATGTAAACTAGAGCATAGATATACAGGAAAGCCAATGTTTCTGTTTCTGAGGCATTCCACGATAAATGACCTTGTAGATAATATGATATTGATATTCCTACTAAGAATCCTATGACCATGCAGAATAGTGCAATTAGCCAGTCAAACAAAATTACAAGTATAAGGGTGCTTAGTAAATAATCAGATAAATGCAAGATGCTTTGTTTGCTTTGTAGAAGAGATAATGTTGATAATATTGGAACAGATATAATGACAGTGAAATACCAGAATATTGGAAAAAATTTCTTAGCATTATTAGGCCAATATTTCTGAGTGAAGAGAGCTAAGCATAGCGTAGCTGCTATAAATCTTGCGTGTAGAGTATATTCTGGAATGTATTCAGTCTTCTGCTCTAGCAATGATAGAAGAACTACATTAATTAATATGATTGGGACAAAAACCTTATAAGGCATCCCGTATTTTTTTGTTTTTTCTGTGAAGAAATTTGTGATTCTTTCTAGATGATTCAATATAGAACTGGTCTAACTTACTATCTCTCTCAAGTACTTGATAGCGTAGATTCATTATCTAGTCAACTATTGAAACAAAAGATTGTTATTTACTTTTTGATTTGCTCATTTTATTTAAGAATTTCTCAAAGTCTTTTGCTTCTGCGAATTCTTTATATACAGAGGCAAAACGTACATAAGATACTTCATCAAGGTCTTGTAATTCTTCCATGATAATTTTTCCTATTTCGTTTGTTTGAATCTCCCATTGTCCTGATTTCTCTATTTTATCGGTTACTCTATCTACTAAGGACTCTATTTGCCCTTCAGAGATGTCTCGTTTTCTTGTGGCTATTGTGACTGCCTTTATTACATTATCCCTATTAAATGGTCTCTTTGATCCATTTCGCTTTAACACAGTCAGGTCTTTTGGCTCTATCATTTCTATTGTAGTGAATCTTGAATCACAATCTGCGCAATATCTTCTTCTTTTGATAGATTTACCATCAACTCTTTGTCGAGAGTCTTTTACCTGGGTGTCTAGTGCTGAACAAAAAGGACAATGCATATTCTAAAGATTCGGATAAATTGGATATTTACTGCACAGCTTTTGTGCCTTAGATAAGATCTCCCGCTCAGCCTTGCTATTATCGTCTGGGCTCTTCACTAGATTATCTAACACATACGCCATCATATTGCCTATTTCTGTAA